>Ga0209675_1000250_pt1 | contig 53412 bp, 37 predicted proteins | sample AraplaCol_mLB_r2_2_FD_184280 | JGI IMG/M metagenome (GOLD analysis project Ga0209675, IMG submission 184280) | Arabidopsis root microbial communities from North Carolina, USA - plate scrape MF_Col_mLB_r2 (SPAdes) (version 3) | ecosystem: Host-associated > Plants > Roots > Endosphere | place...
TGCATCAGAAACCAGTACCCATCTGGAACTGGAAGCGTTCCAGGCGGTCACCCAGTTTGTCGTTCAGAGGCAAAGCATAACTCAACTTCAGCGGGCCTACCGGGGAAATCCAGCTCAAGCCCAGGCCGGCCGAGAAGCGCAGCTCGGACAGGCGCATCTTCTGGCGTTCCTGGTATACCTGGCCGCCATCGAGGAAGCCGAACCAGCGCAGCGAGCGGTCCTGGCCCTGGCCTGGGAACGGCATTTGCAACTCGGCATTACCGATCAGGCGCGAAGCGCCGCCCAGCGAGTCGCCGTAACGCGGATCGACCGCGCCCAGCGAGGAGCTCTGGTAGCCGCGCACCGAACCGATGCCGCCGGCGTAGAAGTTCTTGAACACAGGGTAGCTCTTGCCGCCAAAGCCGCGGCCATAATCAACCTCGCCCTTCAGCGCCAGGGTGATCTTGTTGGTCACCGGCTTGTACCACTGGGTTTCGTACACGGCGCGCCAGTACTTCGACTCGCCGATCGCGTCCAGCTCCAGGTTAATGCGCTGCATGAAGCCAAGGGTTGGCGTCATGGCGGAGTCGCGGCTGTCGCGCGCCCAGGCGGCGGTCAGCGGCACCGAGTAGGCGTTGACCGAACCGACACCGGTCGACGGGCCGCCCAGGTCGCGCACATACTGCTTGAAGTAGGTCGGCGACGATTCGTCGGTTTCAACGTTCGACTTTTCCAGGCCGATACCGAAGAACACGGTGTCCTGTTCGGAGAACGGCACGCCGAAGCTCACGCGGCCGCCGGTCTGCTTGATGGTGTACAGGCCGGTGTTGACTGCAGGCGGGCGGAAGGTACGCAGGTAAAGTTCATAGCTGCGCGAAATGCCGTCCGGCGTGAAGTACGGGTTGGTGTGCGAGAAGGCGATGGTACGGCTGTACTTCGAGGTGTTCAGCTCCAGGCCCACGGTATTGCCCGAGCCGGCGAAGTTGGCCTGCTGGATCGCGGCGTTGAAGGTGAACTTCTCGGCCTGCGAGAACGCGCCGCCGATCTGGAAGTTGCCGGTCGGGCGCTCGATCACGGACAGGTTGATGTCCACCTGGTCGGAGGTGCCTTGCGCTTCCGGCGTATCGACGTTCACTTCCTTGAAGTAGCCGGTACGGTCGACGCGGTCGCGCGATTGCTTGATCTTGGAGGCGTCGTACCAGCTCGATTCGAACTGGCGGAACTCGCGGCGGATCACTTCGTCGCGGGTGGTGGTATTGCCCGAGATGTTAATGTGGCGCACATAGGCGCGCTTGCCCGGGTCGATGAAGAAGGTGAACGCGACTTCGCGCTTGGCCTGGTCGATTTCCGGATTGGCGTTCACGTTGGCGAAGGCGAAGCCGAAGGTGCCCAGGCGGTCGGTGATCAGCTTGTTGGTGGCGGTCAGCAGCTTGCCGGAGTACAGCTTGCCTTTCTGCAGCAGCACCAGCTGGCGCAGTTCTTCTTCACGGCCGAACATTTCGCCTTCGAACTTGATGTCGGAGACGGTGTATTTCTCACCCTCGGTGATATTGATGGTGATGTAGATGTCCTTCTTGTCCGGGGTAATCGAGACCTGGGTGGAATCCACGTTCATCTCGATATAACCGTGGTCCAGGTACCAGGACTTCAAAGTCTCGATATCGCCATTCAGCTTGGTCTTGGAATACTGGTCGGACTTGGTGTACCAGCTGAACCAGCCGCCGGTATTCAGGGCGATCTGCTCTTTCAGCTCCTTATCGCTGAAAGCCTTGTTGCCGACGATATTAATCTGCTTGATGCGCGCCACGTCGCCTTCATCGACTTCGAAGTCGATGCTGACGCGGTTACGTTCCATCGGGGTCACTGTGGTGGTGATTTTCACGCCGTACAGGCCGCGCGACAGGTACTGGCGCTTCAATTCCTGTTCGGCGCGGTCCACCGATGCCTTGTCGAAGGTTTTCGCTTCGCCGACGCCGATATCCTTCAGCGCCTTGACCAGCATGTCCTTCTCGAATTCGTGGGTGCCTTTGAAGTCGACCTTGGCGATCGCCGGGCGCTCTTCCACGATCACCACCAGCACATTGCCGTCGCGCTCCAGCTTCACATCCTTGAAGATGCCGGTCGCGTACAGGGCCTTGATGGTGGCCACGGATTTGTCGTCACTGAAGGTTTCGCCCACGCGCACTGGCAGGTAGCTGAACACGGTACCGGCTTCGGTACGCTGGATGCCTTCGACGCGGATGTCCTTGACGACGAACGACTCGGCAGCGATTGCGCTGCCGGAGCAGAAAGCCAGGACGGCTGCGCCTACCAGGGTGCGGCGGAATTGGGGAGCGATACGATCAGTGTGTAATTTCATCGGCAAATCGAAAAAAATTAAAGCAGCCGGGCCAGGTCGTTAAATATCGCCAGCGCCATTAATGACACCAGCAACCCCAGTCCAATACGCTGCGCCATTTCGCCAAAGCGCTCGGAAACAGGGCGCCCTGTCAAAACTTCCAGCGAATAATACAGCAAATGCCCCCCATCCAGAACAGGAATTGGCAGCAAATTCATAAGTCCCAGGCTCACGCTGATAAAGGCGACGAAGGCAATAAATGGCTCGGCGCCCATTTTTGCCGTTTCACCGGCATATTCTGCAATGGTCAGCGGGCCGGTAATATTCTTCAGGGAGACTTCGCCGACAATCATGCGGCCCAGGATCCTGAAGGTCATGGTGCAGATTTCCTTTACCTGGCGCACGGCTTTGGCAGTCGCCTCCAGCGGGCCGTAATGCACCACCATCGTATCAACTGCGCCCACCAGTTCGGCGCGGATCTTACCGACTGTTACAAGGCCTTTGCTGTTTGCCTGCTTGTCTTCCACTGCGTCCGGGGTCAGTTCCAGCTGCTGCTGGCGGCCATCGCGCAGCACGGTGACCACCAGCTTGCGGCCGGGGGAACGCAGGACTTCGGCCACGAAACCGCGCGCGTCGTCGACCGGCTGGCCATCGACCGCCACGATCACGTCGCCTTTCAGCATGCCGGCGCGGCGGGCAGCGCCGCCCTCTTCCATGCGGCCGATGACCGGCGGTGGGCGCATCAGGTCCAGGCCGATGATGGCCGGCACGTCGTCCTCCAGGTTCACCTGGGCAGTCGCTTCGGCGGGCAACGACGCGCGTACTTCGCCGTAGCCAGGGCGCTCGACCACCAGTGCCAGGCCTTCCCTGTGGATGGCCGACTGGATGATCGCCCAGCGCAGCTCGGACCAGCCCTGCACCGCGTCGCCATTGACGGACTTGACCAGGTCACCCCGGTGCAGGCCGGCGGCGGCGGCGGCCGTTGTCTTGGCCGGTTCAGCGATGCGGGCTGTCGGCTCGCGCACGCCGCTCATGTACAGGCCGGCGTACAGGGCGATAGCAAGGAGGAAGTTGGCCAGCGGGCCGGCAGCCACGATGGCAATGCGTTTCCAGACGTTCTGGCGGGTGAATTCGCGGGCCAGGTCTTCGGCCGGCAGGCCGGACACGTCGCTCTCGCGGGCATCCAGCATCTTGACGTAGCCGCCCAGCGGGATGGCGGAAACGGCCCATTCGGTCTGGTCCTTGCCGAACTTGCGCATCCAGACGATGCGGCCCATGCCGACCGAGAAGCGCAGCACCTTGACACCGCACCAGCGCGCCACCAGGTAATGCCCCAACTCGTGGATGATGATCAGGGAGCCGAGGCAGACAATCGTGGCGAGGATGGTGCGGAAGGTATCCATGGCTTCTTTAACTGCTTATCCGGCGATAATCCGTTCTGCTGCGGCCCGTGCCAGCGCGTCCTGCGCCATCACGGCCTCGATGCTGCTGGCCGCGCCGTGCGGCAGCTCCTCCATGACCTGGGCGATCACCCGGTCAATACGGCGGAATCCGATGCGCTCGTCGAGGAAGGCTTGCACCGCCACCTCATTGGCCGCATTCAGCAGGGCCGGCGCAGTGCCGCCTGCACGCAGCGCCTCGAATGCCAGTGCCAGGCAAGGGAAACGGTTGAAGTCCGGCTTTTCAAATTGCAGCGTCCCGACCTGGGTCAGGTCAAGCTGCGCCACGCCGGAAGCCACGCGTTCCGGGTAAGCCAGGGCATGGGCGATCGGGGTGCGCATGTCCGGGTTGCCCAGTTCCGCCAGCACGGAGCCGTCGTTATAGGACACCATCGAGTGGATCACCGATTGCGGATGGATCACTACCTCGATCTGTTCGGCCGGGGCACCGAACAGCCAGTGAGCCTCGATCACTTCCAGGCCCTTGTTCATCATGGTCGCGGAATCGACCGAAATCTTGCGGCCCATGACCCATTTCGGGTGCTTGCAGGCTTCGTCCGGAGTGACGTTTTCCAGCGTAGAGACATCGCGCTTCAGGAACGGGCCGCCGGAGGCAGTCAGCAGGATCTTGGTGACGCCGGCGGCAGAAGGCACGCGGCCATAGCCTTGCGGCAGGCACTGGAAGATTGCATTGTGCTCGGAGTCGATCGGCAGCAGCACGGCCCCGCTTTCGGCCACGGCGTCCATGAACAGCTGGCCGGACATGACCAGCGCTTCCTTATTGGCGAGCATGACTTTCTTGCCGGCGCGGGCGGCCGCCAGGGTTGGCGCCAGGCCGGCGGCGCCGACAATGGCGGCCATCACGGCGTCCGTTTCGGCGGCGGCGGACACGGCGCACAGGGCGGCTTCGCCCCACTCCACTTCGGTGCGGCAGCCGGCTGCGCGCAGCAAGGCGCCCAGCTGGTCTGCAGCCGCGGCGCTGCCCACCACGGCACGGACCGGGCGGAACTGGATGCACTGGGCTGCCAGTTCTTCGACGCGGCTATGGGCGGTCAGCGCGTAGACGGAATAGCGCTCAGGGTGGCGCGCGATAACGTCCAGCGTGGAGACGCCAATCGAACCGGTAGCGCCGAGAATGGTAATGCGTTGCATGGAATTCCTTAGAACAGCCTTGGGGTGATCAACGCAGCGATGGGCAGCACCGGCACCAGCGCGTCGATACGGTCAAGCACGCCGCCATGGCCAGGCAGCAGGTTGCTGCTGTCCTTCATGCCGGAGCGGCGCTTGAGCATGGATTCAAACAGGTCGCCGACGATGGAAGCGGCGACGATCAGCACCAGCACCGCCAGCATGATGCCCCAGCCCATGCGGCCGGCCAGGCGCACCGCGAAGGTATCCTGCAGCAACGGCACGGATGGCGCCAGCAGCACGGTGACACCGGCCAGCAGCAGCACGGCAACCAGGCCGCCCACCGCGCCTTCCCACGACTTGCCCGGGGAGATGGTCGGCGCCAGCTTGCGCTTGCCGAAAGCCTTGCCCGAGAAATAGGCGAAGATGTCGGCCGCCCACACGATGGCCATGACCGACAGCAGGTAGACCGGGCCGCGCGCGAACAGCAGCAGGATGGCGACAAAGCAGGCCACCAGGGTCACCGCATACACCATGCTCAGCATGGTATTGCCCATGCCTTCAGCCGGCGGCAAGCCCAGTTTCAGGGACGGCGCGAAACGGATCAGCCAGATGGCGGCGCCAATGGCGAGCCAGAATTTGGACTGGTCCAGCCCGGAATTGAAGAAGAAAGTGTAGACGAAGGCCGCCGTCCAGGCTGCGGCCACGACGATCGCAGCGCGGTTCTTGAACAGGCGGAAGGCTTCCCACACGGCGGCGCCAAAGAACACAGCCACCACCACGTTCACCGCCGGCTGGTAGCCGGAGAACAGGACGGGCAACAATACCGCCAGCAGCAGGACGGCGGTAATCACGCGGGTTTTCAGCATTGTTGTTAGCTCTTTTTGGCCACCTGGTCGCCAGTGCGGCCAAAGCGGCGTTCACGGCCCTGGTAGGAGGCGATTGCCTCATCCAGGCGTTCGGCATTGAAGTCGGGCCAGTAGGTGTCGGTGAAGTGCAGTTCCGTATAGGCCAGTTGCCACAGCAGGAAATTGGAGATGCGTTCTTCACCGCCGGTGCGGATGAACAGGTCCGGCTCCGGGGCGTACGCCATCGACAGGTACGGCGCCAGCTGCTCTTCCGAAAAATCGGTCGTGCCGGGATGCTCGGCCACCATCTTGCCAATCGCCTGCATGATATCCCAGCGACCGCCATAGTTGGCGCACACGGTCACCGTCAAGCGGGTGTTATTGGCGGTCTTGCGCTCGGCATTGGCGATCATGTCCTGCAGCTTCTGGTCGAAGCGCGACAGGTCGCCCACCACCTTCAGGCGGATATTGTTCGCATGCATCTTCGCCACCTCGCGCTCCAGGGCGGTGACGAACAGCTTCATCAGCAGGGAAACTTCCTCTTCCGGCCGGCGCCAGTTCTCTGAACTGAACGCGAACACGGTCAGGTACTCGATGCCGCGCTCGGCGCAGGCTTCCACCACGGTGCGCACCGCTTCCACGCCTTTGACGTGGCCCGCCACGCGCGGCAGGAATCGCTTGGTTGCCCAGCGCCCGTTGCCGTCCATGATGATCGCAAGGTGGCGCGGCACCTTCGGCGCATCTGGAACTGCGGTTGTCGAACTCGAATATTTCATAGGTGCGTAAACTAAAAATCCGGGGAGGCGGAGGCAATGCCTCCACCCTCCCCGGTTTCGGGACCTTAGACGGTCAGGACTTCTTTCTCTTTTTCGGCGACGGTCTTGTCGATGTCGGCGATGAACTTGTCGGTCAGCTTCTGTACTTCGTCAGCTGCGCGGCGCTCTTCGTCTTCCGAAATGGCCTTGTCCTTCACCAGTTTCTTCAAGCCTTCGTTGGCGTCGCGGCGGATGTTGCGCACAGCAACCTTGGCGTCTTCGCCTTCGCCCTTGCACAGCTTGACCATTTCCTTGCGGCGCTCTTCGTTCAGCGGCGGAGTCGGCACGCGGATCATGTCGCCCTGCGAAGCCGGGTTCAGGCCCAGGTCGGAATCGCGAATCGCCTTTTCGATGACGGCGCCCATTTTCTTTTCGAACGGGGCTACGCCGATGGTGCGCGCATCGACCAGGGTCAGGTTGGCAACCTGGTTCAGCGGGGTCGGGTTGCCGTAGTAGTCCACCATCACATGGTCCAGGATGCCTACGTGGGCGCGGCCGGTACGCACTTTAGCCAGGTCGGCTTTCAGGGTTTCCAGCGATTTGACCATGCGGTCCTGAGTATTCTTTTTAATGTCAGCGATAGACATTGCTGCTCTCCTGTTGCAATTACTTGAAATATTTTAAACGTGAACCAGTGTACCCTCTTCCTCGCCCATAATCACGTTCATCAACGCGCCCGGCTTGGTAATCGAGAATACTTTGATCGGCAGTTTCTGGTCGCGGCACAGCGCGAAGGCGGTGGCGTCCATGACTTGCAGGTGCTTGGCGATCGCTTCGTCGAAGCTGATCTTGTGGTACATGGTGGCGTTCGGGTCTTTTTTCGGGTCGGCGGTGTAGATGCCATCAACCTTGGTGGCCTTCAGCACGATTTCCGCGCTCACTTCCGAACCGCGCAGAGCCGCTGCGGTGTCGGTGGTGAAGAACGGGTTGCCGGTGCCGGCGGCGAAGATCACGACCTTGCCTTCTTCCAGGTACTGCAGCGCTTTCGGGCGCACGTAAGGCTCGACCACCTGTTCGATGCCGATGGCCGACATCACGCGCGCGGTCACGCCGACGTGCTTCATTGCGTCGGCCAATGCCAGCGCATTCATCACGGTGGCCAGCATGCCCATGTAGTCGGCGGTGGCACGATCCATGCCTTGGGCGCCAGGCGCCACGCCACGGAAGATGTTGCCGCCGCCAATGACGACCGCCAGTTCAACGCCCAGCTTTGCTACTTCGGCGACGTCCGCCACCATGCGTTCGATGGTGCCGCGGTTGATGCCGTACGGGTCATCGCCCATCAGGGCTTCGCCGGACAATTTCAGGAGGACGCGCTTGAAGGCTGGTTTTGACATGAGCTGGGGCTCCTTTTAAATGTTTTGTTCGGTGTGGCTTCGGCGGCAATGATAACGGAAATGCCATTGTCCACCGTTTAATTCATGATTGAAAGCCTTAAAAAAGGCTTAACAACCTTAAAACCGGCAAACCAGTGCCCGCTGCCGCCGCGTATCGGGTGCCTGACCCTGCGGGTCAGGCACCGGTTTGCCGGTTTTGGCTGCGCAGGCTTAAAAAAACGGGCCTTTCGGCCCGTTCTCTTGATTATGCGCCTTTGGAGGCAGCCATCTGGGCTGCGACTTCCGCCGCGAAATCGTCAACTTTCTTCTCAATGCCTTCGCCAACCACGTACATGGTGAAGCCCTTAACGGTGGTGTTAGCGGCTTTCAGCATCTGCTCAACGGACTGCTTGTCGTTCTTCACGAAAGCCTGGTTCATCAGCGACACTTCTTTCAGGTACTTGGCAACGGCGCCATCGATACGCTTGGCAACGATGTCGGCTGGCTGGGCTGGCTTGCCAGCGGCAACAGCGGCAGCAGCGTCTTCGTCCGACTTGGCCTGGGCAACCGAGCGCTCTTTAGCGATCAGGTCAGCAGGAACTTGCTCGGAGGACAGAGCGACTGGCTTCATTGCAGCGATGTGCATTGCCACGTCTTTACCAACTTGTTCGTCGGCGCCGTCGAATTCGACGATCACGCCGATCTTGGTGCCGTGCAGGTATGCAGCCAGCTTGCCGGTGGTTTCGAAACGCTGGAAGCGACGGATCGACATGTTTTCGCCGATCTTGCCCACCAGGGCAGCGCGCACTTCTTCCAGGGTCTGGCCGTTGCCAGCTGGCAGAGCCAGCAGGGCAGCAACGTCAGCTGGGTTGTTTTCAGCAGCCAGCTTGGCAGCCAGGGCAGCCAGGGCCAGGAAGTCGTCGTTCTTGGCAACGAAGTCGGTCTCGGAGTTCACTTCAACCAGGGCGCCGATGTTGCCGGCGATGTGGGAAGCAACCACGCCTTCAGCGGTGATACGTGCGGAAGCTTTGGCAGCCTTGCCGCCCAGCTTAACGCGCAGCAGCTCTTCCGCTTTGTCCATGTCGCCGCCGGCTTCGGTCAGCGCTTTTTTGCATTCCATCATTGGCGCGTCGGTCTTAGCGCGCAGTTCACCTACCATTGCTGCAGTAATTGCTGCCATGTGATTCTCCTGTATTCGGTTTGGGATTCAGTCCGGGGCGGCGCCAAAGGCAGCCTGCTCTTCCGGGGGATTCTGTTTAAAAAAAAGGGGGAGCTGGTGGGCCACCCCTTTCTCAAGCTGAAGCCGTCTTGCGACGGCCAGGCAATTAAGCCTGCTCGTTAACTTCTACGAACTCGTCGCCAGCTGCAGTCTTGATGGATTCCAGGACTTCAGTGGTAGCGTTTGCACGACCTTCCAGGATCGCGTCTGCCACGCCGCGGGCGTACAGGGTGATCGCTTTGGAGGAGTCGTCGTTACCAGGGATAACGTGGGTCACGCCTTCTGGGGAGTGGTTGGTATCGACCACGCCGATCACTGGGATGCCCAGCTTAGCGGCTTCGGTGATCGCGCCTTTGTGGTAGCCAACGTCAACCACGAAGATTGCGTCAGGAACACCGCCCATATCCTTGATACCGCCGATCGACTTCTGCAGCTTTTCCAGTTCGCGACGGAACAGCAGAGCGTCTTTCTTGGTCAGCTTTTCAACGGAACCGTCTTCGATCGAAGCTTCCATGTCTTTCAGGCGCTTGATCGAGGTCTTGATGGTCTTGAAGTTGGTCAGCATGCCGCCCAGCCAACGCTGGTCAACAAACGGAACACCTGCGCGCTGAGCTTCAGCAGCGATGATGTCGCGAGCCTGGCGCTTGGTGCCAACCATCAGGATGGTGCCACGGGAAGCGGAGATTTGACGGATGGTTTTCATCGCGTCCTGGTACATGGCCAGGGTCTTTTCCAGGTTGATGATGTGAATCTTGTTGCGGTGGCCGAAGATGAACGGTGCCATCTTTGGGTTCCAGAAACGGGTTTGGTGACCGAAGTGGACGCCGGCTTCCAGCATTTCACGCATCGTTACAGACATTATTTACTCCAGGGTTTGGTCTGGAATCCTCCCAGTGACCCTCGCGGGCACCCTTGTTGGGGGGATTCGGGTTTATAAAATAAGAAAATTTACTACTTTGCAAGACACTGGGTCAGGCAACCAAAGATTATAGGGCACACCGCGCCCACTCGCAAGCCTGCAGATCCCAAATGCTTTCCCGCCCCGCCGCACGGGACTATGAGTCGAACTTTCGACGAGGAGCGGCCCAGAATTCGACGAGAGCTACTCGCCATCCCGAAGGCTCGAATCAAACAGCCCCGGCTTCGAGCTCAGCCAGATGGAGCATGAATGCCCCTCGTTCGGATGGACCAAAACACTTCAACGCATGCATCGCTTGCAGTATTTCGGCGCCAGTCTTGCACCCCAAAATATGACTTAATTGCTCTGCAGTGATAGGAAGGCACTCACCAATTTCACGCAAAACGGAAGATTCTACCGCCGAAACAACATTTCTTTCCAATTGATCAGCTGACGAAATCTCAACAATCTTCCGCCATTGGTTTAAGTGCCTATTTCTAATATTTACGACGTCAAACCCATCTAAACCGAAGACGCGCAAGGCCTGTACAACATATACATCGAACGCGTGCGCAGGCCAGAATCGATCAAGCTTAGACTTCAACGAGGCTCTAAGACCCATTGCGTCCTCCCCCGAGTCGAGCTGATCGCAAGTCGATATGGCAAGTGACAAAGTTCGATGGAGGTCACCGCAAAGCATCGCAAAACATTTTTGCCAATGAGCACTTTCCTGCGGAGTTCCGGCGCCGCATGTCTCAGTAAACCATACAACTGCGGCACGAAGCGTTTGAATGTCGTGATCCTTGTCAAATTGCAGATTATGGCTTGACCAGGTGCGAAGAGATCTCACATAAGGCAAGATCTCACTTCCTTTCCATGGAGGGAGTTTTCTTAGGAAGTTCAAGGAAATTTTCCCTGATTCGTTAAGTAAAACATATGCCCATGCGACAAGTCTTATGAAGGAAAGTTCATCGCTTTCACCTTTTGGCGGGTCAATTGTAATATCGGGAAGCGCATTTGCACCAACGGACAATGCAAGCCTTCGCTTTAATGTTTGATAATCCGATTGCACGAGACCAAAACTCATTTAGGCACCCCCGTGCTGCAAAATTGGATCAGCAATTGGTCCCAGATAATTGAAAGCAATATTGAATCTCCTGAGTTCTCTACCTACCTTTATATTTTCATGTCCAAAATCCCGCTCCAAAAGGTCAATTGTGCCTTCGATTCCGGCGACTGATACAACCCAATGCCCCTCGCTTCGCCTACGCTCGATCCGACCATGGAAGCCATGTCTATCCGGCGACTCCAAGACTAATCGACGTACAATTCGCGACGGATCTTCAAATTCAGAATCACGCTCCAACTCCTTAAACATTTCACGAGCCTGATGCACATCACCTTGAATCCAACTTAATGTAGCCTCCAAAAAACGGAAGACATTTCGCGTCCCATCTCCAGCAACCCGATTAATTTCAGCTACTGTTTCATAAACCGAATGTATAAATTGCTCATCCATTGGAACCACAAAGCGCTCAAGGCGCTGAAGTCGCTTGCCGGTAAATGCAGCCCATTGGCTTTGCAATAATAGCTGTAGCGGCCTTACATCCGAGGAGATCTTAGCAAACCTAGCCTGCAGAAATTTGGCGGCGTCTTCCGCACATCGCCTAGCGCGCTCAGATAAAAATTCCCCCTCTTCCTTAAAAACCTCTGCACAGATAGATCGCGCGCGAAGATAATAAGCAAGATTAGGGGAAATCTTCTCCAGTTCAGTTAACGCGTCTTCAGTCAAGGAAACATCGCCCATAGCCTCACCAACTCTTGCACGTCTCCATTGAAACTTAACAGCTGCTGGAGCTGATAACGAATCAATATTGACTTCGTCGATAATAGACTGAATGTCAGCCTTAAGCTCCGCCTGATGCACAGAAGACAACCCATCACCTGCAATCTCTAGAATATCACCCGGAGTCCACATACCGACATCCAACGAGTGGTAGCTGTCGGAGGCACTCACGGCGCGAGAAATCGCCATTCTTGCAGCCAAATAGTGCGGCCATATTTCTGTATCTTGCGCTCCATCCTGAGCCAAGCCAACTGCTAAATACCCATATATTGACGCTCGCTCCACCAATAAATTATGTCGAGTCTTTCTACTTGCACGCAATTTATTCTCAGATATAGAGTCGATTGCCAACTCAACAATCTCCCGAGCCTCGTTCAAAATCTTCGCTCTGACGTCTCGACTAACGCCGGCAGCCGTATCACGATTACTATGATCCATCACATAAACTGCCGACCTTCGAAAAGCCGACTCCTGAAGGATGAGCCTAGCATCCATCACTTGATGAATTGTGCGAAGATTGGAAAGTGCCTCCGCAATTTTTAAGTACCCTTGCTCGTAAGCTCCTTGCCTAGGCCCATCCTTATTGAGCTTCGGTAAAATTGAAAGCAAAAAGTCCAACTCAGAACTGCGGTCGACAGCACTCGCGCGAGCTGCGCTGATAAGCTCAGTAATACGATCAATCTCGGTTCCTATATTTGCCAAGCGCCTTTTACAAATCAACTCAGCTTCTAGTTGAAGTCGGGGCTGAATGAGAAGATCATTTCCTTCAGCATCTGCCATTCGCCATCGAAAAAGATCCAATTCCTCAAAGAGGTAAGCGATCTGTGTGACATCAAGTTCTGAATCGATATTCTTAACCGCACGAATGACCATATTCACGGGAACCGCGCAATCAAGTCGCCCCGCTGCCATAACATAATCAATCAGGAAGCCGGCAGCACTCGTACCGTGCTCTGTCTCGAGTGCATCATCCTCAAAGAAGTCGATGCTACCTTCTGCTGCACCTGCCGCGATTAGTTTTTCCGCCAAAAGCGAAGCTCCCGCACCTCGCGGCATTGCCTTTGCGCGCAGCCTAATAGCTGCTTCCGCAGCCCGCGCTTCCCCTGCGATCCCGCTAGTTATCCTAGAGCGGCTAACCGATAGGTGACGGTAGAGCATTGCCAGCGTATTCGAGTGCGACCGAGATTTGAACGACATCCCCCTGTCATCAATCCCGAACCGTATTAATAGCTTCGCTAGACTTTCGAACTCCCGACCGCTCATTTCTGAGTCCGCAACAAGTAGGTGCTTGTCTTTCTCCGCCCCTTCAATTTTATATGAGGTGCCTACGATAACTGCTTTCCGCCCCCTACTACGCAGCCCTGCTGCAAGCTCGCGATATCGGTCAAAGTCCTGATTGGCGTCACAAATTACAACGGTCCCAATCGCTCCAGACTTTTCGCTTTCTGCACAGAAGTCATCTAACTCCGACGCTGTTGGGACGCGCCCCCAGCTGAATAGGACTGGAACACGATGCTCCTTGCGTAACCAAAAGGCAAGTTGCGCCATCCCTACACTTTTACCAACCCCAGATTGGCCATGTACAACGATAAAGTCCGACCCGATTGCCGATTTCAGCATACGGTCAACACCGAGCCGCAAGAACTCCTGATAATCTCTTTGAATCGAAAAGCCTCGGGCAACTCCTTCGATCATGCCTCTAGCACCAGCTAAGTCTCCATGGAATCGCTTAAACGATTCGTACTCATCAGGACCAGACAATGGCAATGCGTCGTCAGTCCACGTGTCATCCACAATTGCAGCGCTTGCCTCAACAGTAAGTCGAAGCGACGGCGGAACTCGGAAGATTTTTCCTTCCGGCAACGAAATCGTTCCGATTTCACCCTGAGTACTCTTACCCAATGGCGCGCCGCTTTCCGCCTGCAACTGCGCAATGACATCGCTAAGTGGAGTTGGATCGAAACTGATAACTCCTTTATTTACGAGGTCATCGAAGAATTCTGATTCTGGCCTTTCTTTTAGCCCATACCAATGGAGCTTTAGTCCCGACTCTTCTGACAGAGGTGCGAGAAGGTCATCAACATCCAACCAGTCCTGATTAGGCAGTAATCCATCAATTACCAACAATCCGAGTGGGGTAACTGTTTCCGGAATTCTATTGATAAATTGGTTCCCATGAACAGACAATCGGCGTTTCAACTCTGCCCGAGTGAATGCTGGCCGATAAAGTGAATCCTGCTGTCCGGCAACGCCGAATAAGTAATGAACGGCTGGGCGAGCACGGCTTCTCGGAACCCGAGCATAATGGTCGCGCGCCAAAACGCTTTCAGGGACTCGGCCCCGCGTTTCCAATCCAAATTTTAGCTGAGGGTCGATCGAAGTCGTGAATACCGAACTCCAGGCGACGTCGAGGATTGCCTGCGTACCATCTGAGTAGACCTGTCGCTCAAACCGCTCGGCAAGCCAATCATAATCAGATTTCGTTAGCGCACGCCCGGCCAATACGTCGTTCCACCCCTTTCCCCGAACCTCAATTTCGAATTTCGTCAGCACATGATCAAGGAACTTGTTGTTCGAAAGCTGATCGAAGTTAAACATCTGGCCCAAGAACAACACGACAGGCTTCTCATCATTGAGATACCTTTGCAATTCAGTTGACATTCGATTATTCATTCTTACCCCAGTCCAATCAGTTTCTTGATTGTAAATCCATTCACTGCACATTTGTTAAGGTTTTTACTTGCGCGATCGAACAGGTTAGCTATCAACAGTAAAAGTTCCAAGTGTGTGCATTCATTTTTCGGAGTCTTTTTCCCTTGCATTGTCGAATTCAGCATTCTAAGTTCGTCGTAGGGTTACGAACACCACTCAAGAGAGGATTTAAAATGGCTACGAATACCATCAAACTGCACCGCGTTCTGCGCGCCTCCCCTGACCGCATCTACAAGGCCTGGACCACCGCCTCGGCCTTCAACAAATGGCTGCCGCCGAATGGCTACCTGGGCGAAGTACATGAAATGGATGCCCGCGTGGGCGGCAAGTACCGCATGTCCTTCGTCGACCTGGGCACTGGGTTCACCCATTCCTTCGGCGGCGAGTACCTGGAACTGCAGCCGGGCGAGAAAATCCGCTACACGGCAGTGTTTGAAGATCCGAACCTGCCGGGCCAGATGCAGACCACCATCAACTTGCGCGCTGTGTCGTGCGGCACCGAAGTCGACATCGTCCAGGAAGGCGTGCCAGCCGTGATTCCCGCCGAGCAGTGCTACCTGGGCTGGCAGCAGTCGCTGGCCTTGCTGGCTTTACTGGTTGAACAGTAAGGAGGCGGCCATGGGATCCCCCTCCTCTTACTTTCCGTCGATCGAAGCAAAGTACGGCAAGCCGGTCGAGCATTGGCTCAAGCTGCTGAAAGGCATGAAAGACATGAAGCACATGGATATGGTGGCGGCGCTGAAGGCCGACCATGGCATGGGCCACGGCCATGCTAATGCCCTCGTTGCGCACCACAAGGCGAAAGGCGACAAAGTTTGATCCTGATCTAACTGCTCGGCAGGGAGCGTAGCCACAATGGGGAAACACTACAAGGTGACCTCATGAGCCTGGTTGACATCACTCCCCTGCCCGCCGAAGATGAAATCATGGATCCAGCAACCAAACAGTATGTTGATTCCAGCCTCCTGATCGCTGAGGGGCGTTCTGACGTAAAGCTCGCGGAATTCCGCTCCACGATTGAAGCGTACACTGCGCGGGCTGACGAACGCGAGGCGGCTGCCCGGGCGCGCGAAGCCCTCGACGCAAAAGCCTTCGTGCAACATATGAGCGAGATTGCTGCGCGGGCCGCTGAGCGCGATGCGGCCGCACGGGAGCGCGAGGCAGCCATTGTGGAGCGCGAGGCCATCCGGGCCAAGGCATTTGAACGACGGATGGACGGCTATGAGGCACGGGCCGACGAGCGCCAAAGGGCTACGGAGGCCAGGTTTGATCGAATCGAAGCTTCAATTGCAAGCTTGAAAAAACTCGTCGTGGGCGCTTCGCTCAGCACCGTGCTGGGCGTGGGGGCGATCTACGTAGCACTGGTCCAGAATTATCACGCTGCCTTCGACTCGGCTCGCTATCTTACGACGGCCGAGCGGGACGTGGCGGCGCAGCGCCAGCTCACTGAAGCGCTGCTGACCGCCATCGACGCCCGCTTGGCCGCCATGCAGAAAGCTGGCGGCCAGCAGGCCCGTTCACCTTAGGCGGCTTACTTCGTGACGCTCAGCGTGTAGTTGCCGGAGCCGCTATACGAGTACACAGTAATCCGGTAATAGGCTACCGCGGCACTGTAGCTGATCGCCTCGGTCGACGTCGGGCTGGTCGACGAAGCCACCTGCACCCACGCACTGCCATTCCACTTCTCCAGCTTCAACTCAAAGTCGGCATTCGAAGGGCCGGCCAGGTTGGCCTTGATCGTGCCGCCGTTGTAGTAGAAGTATGGCGATGGATGGATGGCGGAAGCATTGGTGCCTGAGAGGTAGCCGGTGTAAGTCTCCCCTGCCGCCGTACCGTCGCCCTTCACCACGTCGAAGGAAATGGTCTGCGCAGCAGCACTGATGTTGGCCAGGCCAAAGTTGGAGCCGGCGCCGCTCCACCAGCGCGAGTTGGTGCCACGGCTGGCGTAGTTGTTCGGCACCGTGTCATAGAAGGCCTTGTAGATTGCGCCGTCATACAGGTCGGTACCATCGCCGCGGTTCACGTTGTACTCAGGATCGCGGCGGCCGTCTGCGTGCTCCATCTGCACATAGGGATGCCACTCGTTGGAGTTGTTGCCGGCTGGGTCGATGTGCCAAACCGCCAGCCCGGAACCGAGCTGGTACAGGTTCTGGTCCGCCTTGTAGATCGCCTCCACGTAGAACGCTTCATCGGTCTTGGCCGGATTGGTCCAACGGTACAGGGCATGCGATCCGGAGGTGTGGCTCAGGCGCCCTTTCGGCGCATTGGCGTTCAGCGCCGGATTCAGTTCGGTCACCGTGTCCCAACCCACCTGGTAGCGGAAGAAGCCGTTCGGCGGCACCGGGCGGTACTGGCTCTGTGCGCCAATGCTGCCGAAGCCCATGATGCAGTAGCTGGCAGCCGAGCCTTCCGAGCTGCCGTCATAGTCGTACAGGTCCGGCCAGCCCATCACCAGGTGCCCGGTCTCGTGTGAAAAGGTGCCGATCGCCAGGCTGTTGCCCATATTGGTGATCTGGTAGTAGCCGGTGCAGACGCCATCCGCGCAGAACTGGTTGTTCAGCCAGCCCATGTGCGGCCACAGGCCTTTGGACCAGGCGCTGTCGGAGCCGCCGGCGTAGAAGAAGTTCAGGCCACGGATACGCTTGTTGGCATCAACGCTCAGCGATGCGAAGTTGAAGCCCTGGGTGTATTCCAGCCAGTTCAACGCTTCGGAAATCAGCTCCTGCGAACGCACGCCCGAGTCCAGCGAGCTGTCGGCGTAATAGGCCTTGTTCTTCTTGGCGCGGTAGTAGATCGTGGTGGTGTTGGTGTAATCCAGCTTGCCGCCGGAGACGGACTGCCAGTAGCCGCGCACCGACTGCGCGTTGCCGAAACCGGTGTACGGCATGTCGTTCAGGAAGGAATTAACCTGGGCCTGGGTGATGGTGCCAGGAACATCGGGGAAGTCGATGATCACGGTCAGGCCTTTCACCTGACCCGTGACCGGAGCGGCAAGCGACTGCGGCGCGCTCAACGCGGCGCTGGCAGTTTTTCGTGCGCTGTCCAGCGAGCGGCCATTCATTTTCTCGAACTTCTCCTTGGCCTTGCGGGCACGCGCTTCCTGGCTCAGGCCTTCCTGCTTCTTGGCCGTGCCGGCCAGGCTGCGTACTTTGGCATTGATCGCCAGCACGCCGGTCGAGATGAGTTCATCGCCTGCCGCATTCACCGTGGCATAGCAGAAGCCCTTCTTCGCCGCGTCATAAACAACCAGCGAGCCGTCGTCGGTGCGCTGTTCCGCGTAGTAGTCATTACCGTCCAGGTGCACGCGCAGCTTCTCGCCGCCTGGCTGCTTGAACTCATACACGCTGTCTTTGTAGGGAATACCAGCCTGCGCGAACAGGCTGGCCAACAACATCGCTGCTGCAGTAATTACTCTCAATCGCATTTCGGTCTCTCCGTTTCTTGTTGTAAAGAAAGGAAAGTAAATCACGCACGATTGTGCAAGTCTTGATGAATTTGTAAGTGTGCGCTGTAGAAATCTGCACAATCGCACACTGCTTCCATCAGGTCACTGTGAAAGCCGCAGGGCCGGCAAGCACGGAATAGCCGTCGTTATACAGCAGCCATGCCGCGTAGCTGCCTGCGGCCAGGCCCGAGGTGGCAAACGTCGCCGTGCCGCCGCCATTCGTGATGTACTGCCAGGCCAGCGAAGCGGTTGAACCGGGAGTCACGCCGCTGCGGTAGATGCCAATCCAGTTCTTGCTGTTCACCTGCGCAGTCGGCACCGAGTACGCAAAATTGATCGGCGTGCCGCGCACAACCGTACCGGCGCTGGCCGACAGCGTTGCGCGCGGGCCTGGTGCTGTCCGGCCCAGCACGGGGTCGGTACGGCTGGCCAGGCCATTTTCGACGCGGCCAGCCATGCGGCGCAGGTATTGCGCGTCAAAGTCGCAGGTTACCGACAAGTCATACCAGCCGTAGCTGGCGCCAACCGGCACGCTCACGGCCAGTTGCTGGCCGGCTGCGACGGTGTGGCTCGTCGCGCCGCGGCCATAGGCATTGTCCACGACGCGGAATGTGGCGGCGCGCAGGCCATCCGTATTGGACAACACGACCTCAACCGACATCGCAACCGGATTGACGTTCAACGCCACCTCCGGGCGCGCGCCGCCCGTTGCAGTTGCCAGCGCCAGCACGCCCGCGAACTCACGCTGGAAGCCATTCGGTCCAACCACGCAGAGATGATAGTTTGGCGTAGACCAGTTCCATACTTCGCGCTCGATCTTCTTGCCCGCCTCCACCGTGTAATACCACGGACCGTCGCTCCGGGCCTGCGAATAGACGATGAATGCACCGCCCGCTGCGCCCTGGTTGAAGAAAGACAGCTCGACCTGCTTTGACGACGCCACGCGGGCGGCGGCAGCAAAGGCGTACGGCAAAGCGCAGGAGTAGCGAGCGCTGCCGCCTTCCTGCGCGGGCAAGGTTTGCACCGCCGGCGGCTGCGGATAAGGCTTGCCGGAGACCAGTTGATAGGTCGTCGACTTTGGCACTGTCGACGGCCAGGCGGAATTCGGCGTCTTGAAGTCGAAGGCGGAGGTCAGGTCGCCGCATACGGCACGGCGCCACGGCGAAATGTTCTCGCAGGCGATGCTGCCGCGTTGCTTGCCAAGGCCCGCCACCAGCCATTCTTCAAGGAAGCGCAGCTTGGAAGTATGGTCGAACAGCTGCGAACAAACGCGGCCACCTTTGCTCCACGGCGAGATCACCAGCATCGGCACGCGCGGGCCCAGGCCGACCGGTATGCCGTTATAGTTCTCGTACTGGCCGTTGTCGGCCAGGGTACTGCGGCCCATGCCAGTGTTCAGCGGGGCCATATGAGAAGGGATATGGTCGAAGAAGCCGTCGTTTTCGTCGTAGGTGAGCAGGAAAACGGTCTTCGACCACACGTCCGGGTTGGCGACCAGGGCGGCCAGCAGGCGAGCGGTCAGGTTCTCGCCTGCATTCGGGGAGTTTGGCGAGTGTTCGGTGTAATCGTTTGGCGCAACGATCCAGGACACTTGCGGCAAGCGATTATTGCGCACGTCGTCGGCGAAGGAATTCACCAGCCAGTCGCCCTTGGTACCGCGCGCATTGCTCTCATAGGAACCAGGCGCAATCACGCGCCCCTTCTGGTACAGCGGACTATTCTCGGACAGGCGCGTGCCATCGGCATTGACGCGGAAGTTGCGGAAATAGGCCAAGTAGTTGTCGCCATAGTTGTCCCACTCCTGGTAGACCTTCCAGCTCACGCTGTTCGCCTCCAGCACCTCGGCATAGGTACGCCAGTTAGGCGCGCTTGCTGTCACGGAAGGCGTGATGTTGTCGTACTTGGGGTCGTTATTGTAGTAGCCGGCCGAGTCGATGTTGTACAGGCTGCCCATGGCGCCCAGCCAGTTCTGGTTGGTGCCGGTCAGCGAGTACATGCGGTTCGGGTCGGTGGCGCCGAAAATCGAGCAATGGTAGTCGTCGCAGATAGTGAAGGCGTCGGCCAGGGCGTAGTAGAAAGGCAGGTCGCCGCGGTCGAAATAGCCCATGCTTTGGGCGGTCTTCTGCTTGACCCATGCGTCCCAGCCCTGCCACGTGGCTTGCGAGCCTTTCCAGCTATGGTTGGTGCCCAGCGAGAGTGCGCTGGTGTTCTTGGCATCGAAATGGAATGGCAGCACGTAGCCGCCAGTGCCGTTGGGCTGGTACCAGACCGGCTTCCCGCCCGGCAGCGTGATCGCGCGCGGGTCGTTGAAGCCGCGCACGCCAGCCAGCGTGCCGAAGTAATGATCGAAGGAGCGGTTCTCCTGCATGAAGATGACGACGTGCTGCACGTCGGCCAGGGTGCCGGTGGCGCTGTAGGCCGGCACGGCCAGCGCCTGCCTGATCAGGTCGGGAAACAAGGTGCTGGCGGCGCCAGCGGAGGCCATGCCAAGGAACTTGCGGCGGCTGGTGGACATCGGTTTTCCTTATAGGTCTGGTTGTAGGGTGTGCCGATGCTAAGGTGCATTTATGACCATTTCATGTCGGCTGTCACCCGTGCGCCACGCCTTTGACCGATTCCTAGCCATGCAAGCCGGAATTCGGCATAGCCGGCTGACCGGGCGCGCGCTGAGGCTGTCGTTTATAATCTTGCTGATAACGCCCCTGAGTGGCGTACCCTGTACAGAACAGCAAGATCCCATGACTATCAATATCAAAACTCCCGAGGACATCGCAGGCATGCGCGAGGCCGGCCGCCTCGGCTCCGAAGTGCTCGACTACATCACCCCCTTCGTCAAGGCCGGCGTCACCACCGGTGAACTCGACCGCCTGTGCCACGAGTACATGACCAATGTGCAGGGCACCGTCCCGGCGCCGCTGAATTATTGCCCGCCAGGCTACACGCCTTACCCGAAAGCCATCTGCACCTCCGTCAACGACGTGATCTGCCATGGCATCCCTGGCGACAAGGTGCTGAAGGATGGCGACGTGGTCAACCTCGACATCACCGTGATCACCAAGGACGGCTACCACGGCGACAACAGCCGCATGTTCTTCATCGGCAAGCCATCGATCCTGGCCAAGCGCTTGTCGGACGTGACCTTTGAATGCATGTGGCTGGGCATTCAGCAGGTCAAGCCGGGCGCCACCCTGGGTGATATCGGCCACGCCATCCAGGTGCATGCCGAGAAAAACGGCTACAGCGTGGTGCGCGAGTTCTGCGGCCACGGCATCGGTAAGGTCTTCCACGAAGAACCGCAGATCCTCCACTACGGCAAACCGGGCACCGGTCCCGTGCTGGAAGCGGGCATGGTCTTCACGATCGAGCCGATGATCAACGCCGGCCGTCGCGAGATCAAGGAAATGCCGGATGGTTGGACCATCAAGACCAAGGATCGCAGCCTGTCCGCACAATGGGAACATACGCTGGTCGTTACCGAAACCGGTTACGAGGTGCTGACCCTGTCCGCCGGCAGCCCGCAGCCGCCAGCTTTCATCACTGAAAAAGCCGCAGCATAAAAACGCATGCCCCACGCCGCGATGAAGAAGGACCTCCGGGAACAGCTCAAGGCCCGGCTTAAATCGGACCGCCAACGCATCATTGCCAACTTCCATGAAGACGGCATGCCGGAGAAGCTGTTGCGCAACCTGCGCAGCAGCGTCGACGACATCCTCACGCAGGCGTGGGCAGCCAACCGTCTGCCGCCGCAAGCCGCGCTGGTGGCGGTCGGCGGCTATGGCCGCGGCGAGCTTTTCCCCTATTCCGATGTCGACGTCCTGATCCTGCTGCACGAAGCGCCGGACGACGCCGCACGCGGCAAGCTGGAAGAATTCGTGCAACTGCTGTGGGACCTGGGCCTGGACGTAGGCCATAGCATCCGCACCATCGACGAATGCCTGGCCGAATCGAAGGCCGACATCACCGTGCAAACCAGCCTGCTGGAAGCGCGCATCATCACCGGCAATATGGTGCTGTTCGCGCAGCTGCAGGACGCCTATAACAAGGCCATGGATCCGCGCGCCTTCTTCGAGGCCAAGACCATCGAGATGCGCCAGCGCCATGCCAAGTACGAGGACACGCCTTTCAGCCTGGAGCCGAACGTGAAGGAAAGCCCGGGCGGCCTGCGCGACCTGCACGTGATCCTTTGGATGGCCAAGGCCGCCGGCCTGGCCAACTCCTGGCGCACCCTGGCCGTGCGCGGCCTGATCACCCAGACCGAAGCGCGCCAGCTGATGGAAAAGGAACGCGCCTTCAAGGACATCCGCGTGCGCCTGCACCTGGTGGCGGGCCGCCGCGAAGACCGCCTGGTGTTCGACGTGCAGACCGCCGTCGCCGAAACCCTGGGCCTGAAAGCCACCGGCAGCGGCGTCCACATGCGCCGCGCCAGCGAGTACCTGATGCAGCGCTACTACTGGGCCGCCAAGACCGTGGTGCAGCTCAACACCATCCTGCTGCAGAACATCGAGTCCTACCTGTTCCCGCACGACGAGAAGCCGGTACGCATCAACGAGCGCTTCAGTGAAGTGAACGGCATGATCGACATGAACGACGACGACACGTTTGAAAAGACGCCGTCGGCCATCATGGAAATCTTCGTGCTGCTGTGCGAGCGCCCTGCCCTGAAAGGCATGACGGCACGCACCATGCGCGCACTGTGGCACGAACGCTTCAAGATCGACGCCGACTTCCGCGCCGATCCGGTCAACAAGGCTTACTTCCTGCGCATCCTGCAGGCGCCGCAAGGCATCATCCACAATATGCGCCGGATGAACGAGCTGTCGATCCTGGGCCGCTACCTGCCAAGCTTCCGCAAGATCACGGGCCAGATGCAGCACGACCTGTTCCACGTCTACACGGTCGACCAGCACATCATGATGGTGCTGCGCAATATGCGCCGCTTCACCATGACCGAGCACGCGCACGAATACCCGTTCTGTTCGCAGCTGATGGCGAACTTCCCGCAGCCATGGCTGCTGTACGTGGCGGCCCTGTTCCACGACATCGCCAAGGGCCGCGGCGGCGACCACTCCAAGCTGGGCGTGGCCGACGTCGAGCAGTTCTGCCAGGAGCACGGCATCAACGCGGAAGACACCGAACTGGTGGCCTTCCTGGTCGAGCAGCACCTGACCATGTCGCACGTGGCGCAAAAACAGGACCTGTCCGACCCGGACGTGATCCAGGCCTTCGCCAGCACGGTGGGCGATGAGCGCCACCTGACCGCACTCTACCTGCTGACGGTGGCCGATATCCGCGGCACCAGCCCGAAAGTGTGGAATGCCTGGAAAGGCAAGCTGCTGGAAGACTTGTACAAGATGACCTTGCGCGTGCTGGGCGGCGAGCCGCATTCCGCCGACCGCGAACTGAAGAACCGCCAGCAGGAAGCGCTGGCCACCCTGCGCCTGTACGGCCTGCCGCCCGACGCGCACGAAGCGCTGTGGAAGCAGCTCGACCTGGCCTACTTCCTGCGCCATGACGCCAGCGACATCGCCTGGCAGACGCGCGCGCTGTGGGACCGGCTGGACAGCGAACAGCCGGTGGTGAAAGCGCGCCTGGCGCCGATCGGCGAAGGCTTGCAGGTGGCTGTCTACATCAAGGACCAGCCCGACCTGTTCGCGCGCATCTGTTCCTACTTCGACCGCAAGAACTTCAGCATCCTCGATGCCAAGATCCATACGACGAAGCACGGCTATGCGCTCGACACCTTCCTGGTCACCGAGCAGAATTTCGCCAAGAGCTACCGCGACATCATCAACCTGATCGAGCATGAGCTGTGCGACCTGCTGGTAACACAGGGCCCGCTGACGGCGCCGAGCAAGGGCCGCCTGTCGCGCCTGTCGCGCACCTTCCCGATCCAGCCGACGGTGGACCTGCGGCCGGACGAACGCGGGCAGTACTACCTGCTGTCGGTAGCGGCCAACGACCGCACCGGCCTGCTGTACTCGATCGCCAACGTCCTGACCAAATACAAGATCAACCTGCATACGGCCAAGATCATGACCCTCGGCGAGCGCGTGGAAGACGTGTTCATCGTCGACGGCCCTGCCCTGGCCAATGCCCGTACCCAGCTGCAGCTGGAAACCGACTTACTCGAAGCACTGAAAATCTGATGTCCGAAGAATTGTTACGCCTTTCCAAGCGCATGTCCGAACTGGGCCTGTGCTCCCGCCGTGAAGCCGATGAATGGATTGCCAAGGGCTGGGTGCGCGTGGATGGCAAAGTGGTGTCCGAACTGGGCACCAAGGTTTACCCAAGCCAGAAAGTCACCGTGGAACGCCAGGCTGCCGCCGAACAGGCGCGCCGCGTCACGATCCTGATCAACAAGCCGGTCGGCTATGTCTCCGGCCAGGCCGAAGACGGCTACCAGCCTGCCGTAGTGCTGATCAAGCCGGAAAACCGCTGGGCCGAAGACCGCTCGCCGGAGCGCTTCGACCGCAACCAGCTGCGCAGCCTGGTGCCTGCCGGACGCCTCGACATCGACTCGGTCGGCCTGCTGGTGCTGACCCAGGATGGCCGCGTCGCCAAGCAGCTGATTGGCGAAAATACCAACGTTGACAAGGAATACCTGGTCCGCGTCGAGTACACCAAACCGGGCCGCCTGCCGGACAGCGACCTGCAGCGCCTCAACCATGGCCTGTGGATGGACGGCAAACCGCTGCTGCCAGCGAAAGTGCGCTGGCAGAACGATGACCAGCTCAGCTTCACCCTGCGCGAAGGCAAGAAGCGCCAGATCCGCCGTATGTGCGAAATGGTTGGCTTGCGCGTGGTAGGCTTGAAGCGCGTGCGGATTGGTCGTGTCAAACTTGGAAACTTGCCAGAAGGGCAATGGCGCTACCTCAGCCCGGACGAGCGATTCTGAGTCGGCATCAACGCAACAGAAAAGCAGCATTCATTGCCGTTTAGCAAGCGCTGGGCGGCAGAACGCGGTAAAGTACTGGCGTCTTCTCCTAAAAAACGAGAACCTGAGCTGTGAACGATCCAATGCCAAACGACTTCCGCAAGGGCCCGCCCCGTCCACAAGACGCGGTCGAACCGATTGCTGCGGGGTCACATCCACACGATATCGTGGACCCGGATGAAATCGGCGATGCGCTACAGGCGCTGGCCGACGCCGGCGATGCGATTTCCATCTACCACCGGGACAATACCGAAGTTGTGATGGCCCGCTTGCTGTCGGTCGATCCCGAACTGCCGCACTTTGTCATCCAGCTCAACGAAGGCTCGGTACTGCCGCCAGGCGAATGCACGTTCGTGGCATGGCTGCGCGGCGCCAAGTTCCAGTTCAAGCTGGACGACCCGCAATGGAATGCCCTGCCGGAGCAGCCAACGCTGATCCCCGCACAATTCCCCGAACGCTGCCAGGTCCTCAACCGGCGCGCCGCGCCGCGCCTGGAAACTCCGCTCGGCACCTACCATACGGCATCCTTCGTCCTGAACGGCAAGCCCTATGAATTGCAACTGTACGACTTTGCAGTTGGCGGCGTCGGCATGCGCTGCCCGCCGCGCGATGCGGTCGGGCTGCACGTGGGCCGCAAGCTGCAGCGCGTTCGGCTGGACATGGGCCCCGGTTCGGTGCTGATCTGCGACCTGGAAATCCGCTTGTCGCGCCACTTCCGTTCCTTCCTGCTCGGCGAGCAGGTGCAGATCGGCTGCCAGTTCCAGAACCTGTCACCTCTGATGCAGGACGAACTTCACCGCATCCTGGAACGCCTCAACACTGGCCGCGGCCAGCGTTAAGCCCCAGCCGGAAGCCGCACCGTCACACACAACCCCATGCTGCCGGCGGCATCAAGCTCGATGCTGCCGCCATGCTGGCGCGCCACGGCGAGCGCAATCGCCAGGCCCAAACCGCTGCCCGCCTGCGACTGCGCCTGGCGTGGATCGCGGAAGAAGCGATCGAACACGCGCTCGCGCAACTCAGGCGCGATGCCCGGCCCCTGGTCGGTGATCCGCAGGACGACAAGGCTGCCCTCCGCACCTGCCTCGCAGCGCAAGTCGGCATGCACCTTGCCCTGCTGCGGGCTGTACTTGATGGCGTTGTCCAGCAGGTTATCGACCAGCGAAACCAGTCCTTCGCGGCGCCCCGCCACCTGCAGGCCGCTGTCGCCGCTCAATTCCAGCTCCACCCCGCGCGCATCCGCAATTCCCGACAAGGCAGCCATGCGCTCCTGGACCAGGGCATCGAAGCAAAGGTTTTCCGCCTCCTCTCCAACGGTCGCGTCGCTGCGCATCAGGCGCAGCAACTGGCTGACCAGGCGCGTGGCGCGCTCGTTCCCGTTCAGGATCCCGTCCAGCAGTTGCTGCTGCCGCGGGTCCGTGGCCTGCCGCTGCAAGGCTTCCACATTGACACGCATGGCGGCCAGCGGGGTGCGCAGTTCATGCGCGGCATCTGCGATGAAGGTACGTTCGCGGTCTGCGCTGTCCCTGACCCGCTCAAGCAAAGCGTTAATCCGCGTGAACATGGCCACCAGCTCGCCAGGACGGCCATCGAGCGGCAGCGGCCGCAGATCATGCGCGCCGCGCGTCGCCAGGTCCGCCATGGCCCTGCGCCACGGCCCTTTGGCCGTGCGGATCCCGACCCACGCGGGAATGAACAGGAACGGCAGGCTGATCAAAAGGGGCAGCACCAGCGTGCCGCGCGACGCGAGCGTCAGGTAGATATTCAAGCCATCGGCCGGCATGACGATGGTAACCCGCACGCCTGACCGCGGCGACTCCAGCGCGCGGGCGCGCCAGCTCGCACCGGCGCTTTCAAACCGGACGATCCGCCCGGTTTCCAGTTCCGGCACGTCCCTCAGCGCCGATCCTGAACGGTACAGGACACCCTGGCGGCCTTCGACCACGATGACAGGCCAGGGATGGATATCGGAATCGAGGCCGCCCATGCCGCGCAGCGCAGCGTCCAGTGCGCGCATGGCATCGCGCATGGCAGCAGGATTGGATTCGAGGCTCTCCGCCGTCGTGAACCAGGCCTCATAGATTTCTTGCCGCTTCAGGATGTACTCGTCCCGGCTGGCGTCGTGCACCACGAAGACCAGCACCAGGAACCATAGCAGGCATAGCACGAGCACCTGAGCCAGCAGCAGGCGCGCCACCAGGCTGCGCCTGGCCGCTTGCCGCCAGAAGCGCCAGTTCATCGTGGCTCTTTCATGTCGATCACGTAACCCACGCCGCGTACCGTGCGCACCACTCCCTCGCCGATCTTGCGGCGCAGGTTGGCCATATGGACGTCGAGGGAGTTGCTGGCGTTGGCCTGCGCACCGGGGAGCGCCTGTTCTTCCAGGCTGCGCCGCGTCACAACGCGGTCGGCCCGCATCATCAGCATGCGCAGGAGTTCGAATTCACTGGCTGTCAGGTCCACAGGACGCCCGTGCGCCGTCACACGCCGCGTCGGGAGGTGCAGCGTGATCCCACGCAAATCGAGCACCTGGCCATCAAAGCCATAGCTGCGGCGCGCCAATGCACGTACGCGCGACAGCAGCTCGGCCAGCTCGAACGGCTTCACCAGGTAGTCGTCTGCGCCCTTGTCGAGTCCAAGCAGACGGTCGGCCAGTGCATCGCGCGCGCTCAGGATCAGGATGGGGACGCCCTCGCGCTCTCGCCGCAGGCTTGCCAGCAGCGCCATGCCATCGCCATCAGGCAGGCCCAGGTCGAGCAACACCAGGTCGAAACTGCGCTGCCCCAGCTGTTGCTGTGCATCGGCAAGCTGGCGCACCCAGGTGACGTCCATGCCCTGGTCGGCAAGCGCAATGCGCACGCCGTTGCCCAGGTCCATGTCATCTTCAATCAGCAGGATCTTCATCCCGGTATTTAAACACGTCTCCATGAAGGAAAGATGAAGAAGTCCTTTATCCGATCTTCATGCAACGCTGACAGACTGCCCGCTCCATCACTCTTTTCAGAAAACAGTCATGAAATTGCCAGTCTCCCTGTTGCTCGTTGCCTGCACCGCCAGCGTTCACGCCGAAGATGCCCTCACCCTTGGCGCGGGCCTTGCCGCCACCCCGCGCTATTCCGGTTCACACGAAATGCGCGGCACGCCGGTTCTTGTGGTCGATTACCAGTTGGCCAATGGTTTCTATGCCAGCACTATCCGCGGCCTGGGTTATGGCACGGGATTCGGCGCATTGCGCCTCAACGCAGCACTGGGGATGCGCGGAAAGCGCAGCGACGACGACAGCAATGGCATCGGCGGCAGCGGCAGCAGCGAATTGCGCGGCATGGGCGAGGTCAAATCCAGCGCAACACTGAACCTGGGCGCGCACTACAGCATCTTCCAGGGCCTGGACTTCTCAGCCAGCACTGCGCTGCCGATTTCCCACCGCGAGAACGGGAAAACCGCCGGCTTTGAACTCACCGGCACGCTGCACGCCGATGAACGCGACAAGGTAACGCTGTCGCTTGGCGCCAGCCTGGCCGACAGCAAATATATGCAAACCTATTACGGCGTTACATCCGCGCAGGCAGCCCGCACCGGGTTCAAGGCCTACAAGCCCGCGGCCGGGCTGTACGAGGCGAAATTCACCTTTGGATGGGAGCACCGTATCGACCAGCGCTGGGCCATTACCGGCATGCTCGGTTCCAGCACCCTGGTGCGCGATGCCGCCAACAGTCCGGTTACCCGGCGCACCACGGCGCCGACGGCCGCGGTGTTTGCCAGTTACCGCTACTGACCGTTGGCGCGCCGGGCGGCATCAGCCGCCCTTCTTCCATGCCCCTCAGAACGAAGTCCGCAGCGACAGCGTATAGCTCGCGCCCGGCTTGTACTCGTCGAAGATCGCGTTGCTGAACTGCGTGTAGGTCCGGCTGATGGCCTTGTTGGCATTCCACACGCTGAACGTCAGGTCGGTGTTGTACCTGAACCCGAACATCTGCTGCAGGTTCATGCCGACCGACGCATCGACCTGGGTGCGATCGGTGGTGTAGGCATACGCACCGCCCGCCACATTCAGGCCGGTGCTGGTGTTCACCACATGACTTGCCGTGTACTGGCGCGCCACGCGCACATTCAGGCCGCCGCGCTCATAGTACAAGGTCAGGTTGTTGGTGCGCGGCGGCACGCCGGCAACCGGCGGCGCATTCGGCGCGTCGTCAGTCTGCTTGGCATAGGTGAAGTTGGCGGTGAAGCCAAAGCCCTTCACCGGCAGCATGTCCAGCGGCTGCTGCCAGGTGGCTTCCAGGCCTCGGACCTTCAGCTTGCTGTCGATGTTGTAAGGTTCGGTGATTTCCACCAGGTGCTTGTCGCGGCCACCGCTGGCCGTCACCGCCTGCTGCTGCGCCTCCGTCAGGCCGACGGTACCGAACATCTGGTCCAGTTGCGCCAGCGAATAGGTAGTGATGCGCTGGCCCGGCCGGCTGGTGATGTCCTTGCCGAAGGCGCTCAGCGAAACATAAGCCTCCTTGCTCATGTAGTACTCGAGCGCGATGTCCAGGTTGTTCGCCTCGAACGGCTTCAGGTTCGGATTGGTCACGCTGCCCTGGCGTGCACCCTGGTCGCCCAGCGTGAGCTGGGTCTGCCGCAGGTCAGCCGGATTGGCGCGCGTCATCGATTTCGAGCCCGATGCACGCAGGATGGTGCTGGGCGTGACATTGTAGGCCAGCGTTGCCGACGGCAGCGTGTTGCTGTACTTGGTGGTCTCGTACTTCCACACACTGAGGTTGTCATACAGGCCGCCGTTCTTCAGCGTTGCATTGCGCGGGTCCGCACCGACACTCAACACACCGATGGTCTGCTCGGTCTGCGCATAGCGCACCCCGGCGTTATAGCGCAAGGTGCCGCCGAAGATCTGCACCCGGCCGGTGGTTTCAGCATAGGCCGCGTCGACCACTTCGCGGATGTAGCCGCCGCTGCCGTTCTGGAAACCCTTGTAGATATTGTCGCGGAAGTACTGGTAATCCGTATCCTTGGCAAACTTTGGCCAGTCGACGGTGATGAAGCCATTGCTGCCCGCCTTGACGTAGTTCGGGATTGCCGAATTCGGAACCACGGAGCCGAGATACGCGAGCGGGGCCGCGCCAGCGGTGGAGCCGGTGCCGTAGCCAGGGTAAGCGGTGGCGACATCGGCCATCGGCCCCGGCGTGCTGCGGCCGTCGCAACCGGGGCTGCGGATCTGCGTGTTCGGTGCGAAGAAGCGGTAGCTCATGTTGTTGCCGCAAGCGACGTTCATCCACGCGTCCGCCACGGAAAAGCTGCGGTAGCGGCGTTCGATGTCGTCGCGCGAGCCGCCCACCTTGATGCTGAAGTCGGCGTCGCCCCAGTTGACGTTCAGGCGCGTGCCTTTGGTCTTGTTGGTGCGCTCGTAGAGGTCCATGCGCAGGCCGGACAGGCTCTGGCCTGCCTGGTACCAGCCGAAGTTGTTCGGATCGTTGATGTCCAGGTTGGAGGTGTAGACCGGCGTCTGCCCCGGCGTGCTGTTGTCGTAATAGATGACGGAATTGGGCGACCTGGTTGCCACCAGCACGGTCGGCATGTCGCGGAAGAAGGTGCTGTTGGTGGCGTTGAAATGGCCGTCGATGGTCCACTTGTCGCTGGGCCGGAACTCGAAGCCCGGATTGATGCTGCGGAACTTGGTCTCCTCTTTCATCGGGCGGTATTCCAGCGCCCAGAAAGTATTGGCAAACGTCGCCTTGGTGATGGTGCACCCCAGGGTGCAGTCGCTGCGGTCGAATTCCATGCCGATCGGGATCGGCGTATTGGCACGGGTACCGGCATTCATGCCCTCGTAGGTCATCCTGTTCTTCTTCTGCGCGAACATGGTGTCGAGGTAGATGTCCAGCATGTCGTTTGGCTGCCATTGCAGGCTGATGACTTCACCGGCGCGATTGCGCTTGCCTTCATAGACGAAGTGGCGTCCCAGGCGGCCCATCAGTCCATTGTCGATCTGCTGCAGGGTCGCGCCGGGATTCAGCGCCAGCAGCATGGCACGGTCGATCTGCTTGCCCGGCACCAGGATCGAACGCGCATATTCCGGCAGGGCCGCCAGAGCCAGGCCGGACGGCACGGTATCGGGCGTCGACTGCGAGCCGCCGCCGGTGCTGTTCAACTTGTCCGAGGCATTGCCCTGGAAGGACTTCAGCTGGAAATTGCGCATATCGACCGTCTGGAAGCCATCGGTCTTGTAGCCCGTATTGCCCCAAGCGACACCGGCCAGCGCGCCAAACTTGCCCCACTCGGCGCTGGTCCAGGTGTTGCTGACCAGGGCCGAGCCGGTATTGCCGGTCTTGCTGTTTTGTTCGCGATAATTGCCGCTCAGGGTGAAGGCCGTCCGGAAACCGGCCTTGTCGAAGGGGCGCACGCTGCGCATGTCGACCGTGCCGGCAATGCCGCCTTCAATCAGGCTGGCTTTCTGGCTCTTGTAGACGCTGGCGCTGCGGAACAATTCGGAAGGCAGGAAGTCCATGTCGACTTCGCGGTTGGCGCTGATCGAACCACCCCAGCTGCCCGCCGACGCTGACGCCATGGGCGCGCCGTTCAGCAGCACGCGCGTGAACGCCGCGCCCATGCCGCGGATCGAGATGTTCAGGCCTTCGCCGTCGATCTCGCCGCGCCGCACGTTCACGCCCGGCACCCGCGCCAGGGCATCGGCAATGTTCGGGTCGGGGAATTTGCCCATGTCTTCGGAGAAGACGGTATCGCTCAAGCCGATGTTGTCGCGCTTTTCCATTGCCGACAGCGCCAGCGAGCTGCGATAGCCGCTCACGGTGACTACCGGCAGCACCTTGTTCGCTGCAGTTGGCTTGGCATCCGTTGCCGGCGTGGCTTCGGCGGAGGGCTGCGACTCTGTGGCCGCAGTGGCTGGCGGTTGCGGCGCTTCGCTTTGCGCGTAGGCCGTGGAAATCATCCCCGCGAGTATGGTCATGACGAGGATTTCACCGCGCGTGCCGAAGCGGCGCACGCGTCCTCCCAGTTGCTGGTTCATGCTGTCTCCTTTATATACGGCCTCATGGGCCTTGATTTAGTTAGCGCTATCAATGCGCTTGCAAAGTTACATTTGCTCCTTGTAATGTGGGCGCTTGCGCCCGCACGGTGATGGTTCCCTTCTGTCCCGGCTTGCCGCGTACGATGGCCAGGCACAAGCCGTTGAAGGCGGGTCGTTCGGTGGATGGGAAAGGCACGAAGCTGGTCGGGTCGCCGTTATCGGTCGCCACGATCTCGCCCGGGCCTTCGATGCTGAATTTCACGCTGTCCTTTGCCATGGGGACGGTATTGCCGTCCTGGTCGGTCACGCGCAGGGTGATGAACGACAGGTCGGCGCCATCGGCCGCGATCTCGCTGCGGTCAGGCACCAGGTCGAGTTTTGCCGCGGGGCCCACAGTGCGTACCGTCGATGCCGCCCATTCCTTGCCCTGCTTGTACGCGATCACCTTCAACTCACCCGGCTCGTAAGTCACCAGGTCCCAGCGCAGGCGGTATTCGAATTCCGCGCGCTTTTTGCGGCCCTGGCTTTTGCCGTTCACGAACAGTTCGGCCTCGTCGCCCGAGGTGAATACGTGGACCGGCGTAAACTTGCCTTCCCTGCCCGGCCAGGTCCAGTGCGGCAGGATGTGCGCCAACGGAAGGTCCGGGCGCCAGCGCGCCTGATACAGGTAGAAGCGGTCCTTCTTGAAGCCCGCCAGGTCGATGATGCCGGAATAGGAACTGCGCGAAGAGTAGAACGGCGTCGGCTCGCCCAGGTAATCCCAGCCCGACCAGACGAATTCGCCCGCCACATAGGGGTATTGATCCTGCGCGGACCAGGAGCGGTCGGCTGAAGTACCGAAGTCGGACGCATACAGCTCGTAGGCGCTGACCTGGTGCGTATTCCAGTCGCCGCCGGCGTCGGGCCGTACCGAGGACGTGAGCGCGCCCGTCACTGGAAACTGATACTCGCCGCGGCTGCTCAAGGCTGAAGCGCTTTCGCTGCTGAAGATCATCTTGCCGGGGAAGCGGGCACGGAATTCGGGGAAGCGGCCTGGATTGCTGCGGATGCCCGCGCCCTGGTAGTTCACGCTGACCAGGTCCACCGTGGCCGGCAGCGGCATGTGGGCACGGGCGTAATTCATGGCGGTCATGGTCGGGCGGCTGCGATCCTCTTGCCGCACGATGGCCGCCAGCTTGCGGCCGATCGCGGCGCCCTCTTCACCGGTATATTGCTCTCCCACCTCGTTGCCGATACTCCAGATCACAATCGAGGGATGGTTGCGGTCGCGGCGGATCATGGCGCGCAAGTCCTGCTCGTGCCAGTCCGGGAAGATCAGGTGCGTATCGAGCGCGGTCTTTTTCCGTTCCCACACGTCGAACACTTCGTCGATCACCACGATGCCCATGCGGTCGGTCAGCTCCAGCAACTCCGGAGCCGGCGGATTGTGGCTCATGCGCAGCGCATTGGCGCCCATTTCCACCAGCATTTGCAGCTGCCGTTCCGCAGCGCGCACATTGAACGCGGCGCCCAGCGCGCCCAGGTCATGGTGGTTGTTCACGCCCTTCAGCGCAATGCGCTCGCCGTTGACCAGCATGCCTTTGTCAGGGTCCATGCGCACATCACGAATGCCGAACCTTGTCTCGAATTCGTCGATCCCAACGCCGTCGCGCCGGATGGTGGTGACGGCCACGTAACGATGCGGATGCTGGGTCGGCGGCGGCCCCCAAAGGCGCGGTCGCGCGATGGTTACGCCGCCTGTGGCGACATTGCTTGCGCCTGCGGCCACTTGCAGGCGCTGCGGCTGGATTTGCGCAACCGGCTGGCCGCTGCGGGTCCCCTGTTCGTCCAGCGCGTATATCGCCGTTGCCACACTGACGGTGGCGCCGCTGCGCGAGTCGTTGTCCACCGCGACTTCCAGCGAGACCTCGGCGGAGTCCCGGCTCACGCGCGCCGTTCGCACATGGGTGCCCCAATGCGCGACGTGGATCGGCGCCGTCTTGGTGAGCCACACATTGCGGTAGATGCCGCCGCCCGGATACCAGCGCGAAGACTCCGGCGGGTTATCCAGCCGTATCGCGAGCATATTGCTGCCGCCGGGGACGACGTATGGCGTCAGGTCCAGCCGCCAGGAGTTGTAGCCGTAAGGCCAGCCGCCCACCAGCTTCCCGTTCAGCCACACCGTCGCATACGACATCGCGCCGTCGACATCGAGGAAGATCGAGCGGCCACGGTCGGAAGCCGGTATGTCGAGTGCCTTGCGGTACCAGCCGATGCCCCAGCTGGGCAAGCGGCCAACGCCGCCATAAGGACCGGCTTCCAGGAAGGGCCCGGCAATGGCCCAGTCGTGTGGCAGGTCCACGCGCTTCCATGTGCCGTCGTCGTAGCCGGGCTTCAGGTAGGCCACGTCCAGTTGCGGCTCGTGCGCCGGGCGCCGATGGCGTCGGGCCGGATCGCCGATAAAGGCGTTGCCGCTCGGGAGTATCCACGGCTTGAGCACCTGTTCCTGTGCTGCGGCCGCAAGCGCCGCAGCCTGCGGCACCGCATCGGCAGCCTTGCCGTCTTCACTTGCCTTCACCTCGGGTCGCACGTCGTAGCGCAGCGAAGCCGAGGTACCGGCTGGATCGCCCATCGTGAAGCGCCAGCCGGCATTGATCGACAGGCGTTCTCGCGGAGCGGCGGCAGCAAGCAGCGCGACAGCCCAAAGCAACAGGGACGCCAGCGCCCTGCATTTCGTCAGACGTTTCATGTTTTCCCGTAGTTCGAAGTAAGCCGTCGCGCAAACAACCAACCACTAACACGAAACAGATAGCGCAACCATTTCAGTCTATATTTGGCGTCATGGAAATGTCAACAACTTGTTGGCGGGACTGTTGCGCACGATTGAAAGGCGTTGTTTGCGCTATTCATTTGGCGCAGGCCTTCGATCAACATGGTGATTTTCTGGTGTACCGCAGCCGTGCCCCCGTTGACTGGCCACTGCCACTGCTTTGATACTTCAACGGCAACATACCAAAAAAATCCCCAAGGAGACATCGTGAAAACTTTCCGGTTGAATGCCTGCGCGGCAGGTATGGCCTTGCTCGTCCTCTTTTCCGGCTGGTTCGCCGGCAACGCCCATGCGGCCGACTTCGGACTTACTGAAGACAGCAATTTCTACACCATCGACACCGGCGCCGGCCTGGTGTTCAAGATCCGCCGTACCGACAATGGCGTGAGCACGCAGTCCGCCGGCGACATCGCTTCGATGATTTACAACGGCGTGCAGTACCAGGACCAGTCGCGCGGCAGCCAGGTGAATTCCGGCTTTGATTTCCTGTACACCGGCGTTTCCGCAGTCAGCGTAAACGCCACCACGCTCGGTCCCGACTTCATCAAGGTGACGGTGCAGGCTGGCGACCTGACGCACTACTACATCGCCCGCCGCGGCTATCCGCACATCTACATGGGCACCTATTTCACCAGCGAGCCAAGCACGCTGGGGCTGACACGCTATATCCTGCGCGTGCCGATTGCCGCCTTGCCTAACGGGCCGGTGCCATCGGATATCCGCAACAATACGGGCGCCATTGAATCGGGCGATATTTTCGGACTGGCCAACGGCCAGACCCGCTCCAAGCATTACTCCAACATGCGCCTGAAGGACTGGTCGTACATCGGCGCCACCGGTCCCGGCGTCGGACTGTGGGTGGTGCGCGACAACAACGAGGGCAATAGCGGCGGCCCCTTCTACCGCAGCCTGCTGAACCAGGGCACCTCGACCACGCAGGAGATTACCTACATCGTCAACTATGGCGAGGCCCAGACCGAAGCGTTCCGGCCCGGCATCCTGAACACTTACTCGCTGGTGTTCAACAACGGCAGCGCACCGACGACTCCCGACACCTCCTTCTTCGCCAGCATGGGCATGACCGGCTTCGTCGGCCCGGAAGCGCGCGGCCGCGTGGCCGGCGTAGGCCTGCAGGGACGCGACACGCGCTATGAATACACGGTGGGCTTCTCCAATGCCACCGCCCAGTACTGGGCCAAGGCCGATGCGGCCACCGGCCACTTCGACAGCCCCGGCATGATTCCCGGCACCTACACCATGAAGGTCTACAAGAACGAACTGGTGGTCGATACGCGCAGCGTGACTGTGGCGGCGGGACAGACGGTGGCGCTGAACACCATCAATATCGCGGGCGACCCCAGCACCGCGGCAGCGCTCTGGCGCATCGGCGACTGGGACGGCACGCCTGCGGAACTACTGAACGGCGACAAGGTCACCACCATGCATCCATCCGACGTGCGCATGGCTTCCTGGACGCCGGGCGACTTTGTGGTCGGCAGTTCCAGCGCCGCCACCGGGTTCCCGGCTTATCAATGGAAGAGCGTAAACGGCACCATCACCATCCGTTTCAACCTCAAACAGAGCCAGCTTGTGCCGCTCACGCTGCGGGCCGGGATCACCGTCGCCTTCGCAGGCGGGCGGCCCAAGGCACAAGTGAACGGCTGGGTCTCCGCCAACCCGGCCGCCTCCAGCCAGCCTTCAACGCGTACGCTGACCGTAGGCACCTACCGCGGCAACAATACGCTGTACACCTTCAATATCCCGGCCAGCGAACTGGTGGTCGGCGAAAACGTGCTGACCCTCACCGCCATCAGCGGTTCCAGCGGCACGACTTACCTGAGCCCCGGCTACGCCTGGGATGCCGTCGACCTCATTCCTACGCCATGAACAAGATAAGACTACTCACCCTGTCGGCAGCGCTGGCCGCTGCCGCCGCATTGCCCGGCGCGGCATCGGCGACCGTGATGCGCACCTTGGCTGCGGCGCCCTCCTCGCTGCACACCGCTACCTTCAGCGCAAATCTCGCGCTGTCGAATGATTATGTGGAGGACGGCCTGCTGTTCCATTTCACCGGTTCGGCCAACAACAACCAGTGCGGCTATGCAGGCATCAACTGCTATGACCAGCCATCGGACCTCAGTCCCTGGTTTTCAGGGAACTACATTTCGACATCGGGGAACAATGCCTACATCAGCATCAGGCGGGCAGACGGCAGCGATTTCCGCAGCATCGCCTTTGCCGCAGCTTCCGGCTACCTGACCGTGAACGGCTACTGGAGCACATGGAACGACAATGTGCGCACCGGCGCCGGCAATTTCACGCAGGCTGGCGGCGCCCTGCTTGGCCTGTACGATGCGGCAGGGTTCGACGAGGTGCGCTACTACGCCTTTTCCGGCGCCAACCGCAGCAGCGGCTGGAGCAGCCCGGCCATCGATGCGGTGCGGGCCGACCTGCCGGAACCGGGAAGCGCGCTGCTGGCGGTTGCCGGCCTGCTGGGCATGGCCGGCGTGCGCCGCAGGCGCCGTTAGAGCACGTCGAGCGGGGTGGCGCGGGTCGGCGGAGAGAACGATTTGTCCAGCAGGGCCAGGTCTTCCTGGTCCAGCCGGAGCGTCATCGCTGCGGCGTTGGCGCGCACATGCGCCTCGCTGCTTGCTTTCGGGATCGGCATCACGCCTTCCTGGCGCAGCAGCCAGGCCAGCGCAATCTGTGCGGGCGTGGCCTGGTGGCGCGCCGCGACCGCCTGCAGCGCCGGTTCGGCCAGCAAGCGTTCCTGTTCCTTGCGGTTGGACTCGAGCGGCGAATAGGCCATCAGGAGGATGCCGCGCTCCTGGCACCAGGGCAGCAGGTCCCATTCGATGCCGCGACGGCGCAGGTTGTAGAGCACCTGGTTCGCCTCAATGGCGTCGCCGCCGGCCAAGGCGGTCGCCTTCTTCATGTCCGCCAGGTCGAAGTTGCTGACGCCGAACTCATGGATCTTGCCTGCCTGCTTCAGGGCGATCAACCCTTCCAGCGTTTCGGCGAAAGGCACGCTGCCTTGCCAGTGCAGCAGGTACAGGTCGATGTGATCGACCTTCATACGTTTGAGGCTCTTCTCGCAGGCCGCCACCACGCCTTTGCGCGAAGCGTTCTGCGGCAATACCTTGCTGACCAGGTAAGCCTCGCTGCGGCGGCCGGCAATCGCTTCGCCGACCACTTTCTCGGCGCCGCCGTCGGCATACATTTCCGCCGTGTCGATGACGGTCATGCCGAGGTCCAGTCCCAGTTGCAGGGCGCGCACCTCGGCAGCCTTGTCGGCTGCCCGCTCGCCCATATTCCAAGTGCCCTGCCCGATCCTCGACAGCGTCATGGCTACCTCCGGAAGTGTTGCGTCAAGCCTCGATGGCGCTGGCCGACTTCGCGGACCAGCGGTACAGCCCTACGACCACGGCGCCAGCCACGGCCAGCGCGATCAGCATGGTGGTTGCCTCGCTCATGCTGTTGGCAATTGCCAGCGGTTCGCCCTTGTTGGTCAGCACGATCAGGCCGGCCAGGGCGACGTTGAACAGCGATTCGCCAACAATGAAGCCGGACATCACCAGCACGCCCAGGCGGGAAGCTGCTTCACCATGCTTCTTGTTGCGCATCGCCTTCTCGAAGAAGTAGCCGGCGATCGCGCCCACTACCACCGGCGAGGTGACAGCCGACGGCAGGTAGATTGCCAGGCCGACGCCGAGCGGCGCGCAGCTGTATTTACGGTTGCTGGATTTCTTCAGGATGAAGTCGAGTGCTACCAGGGCCAGGCCGATCAGGGCGCCATAGCCGATCAGGTCCCATTTCAGGTCGCCGCCGATCACGCCTTTGGCCAGCGTGGAAATCAGGGTTGCTTGCGGTGCGGCCAGCGGCTGGTCGGAAATGGCATTGGCATTGGGCGCGCCGGCAAAGCCGTTCGCGTGGTTCAGCAGTTCCAGCACCGGCGGCACTACGCAGGAGCCGGCGAACACGCCGATGATCAGGGCAACCTGCTGCTTCCACGGGGTTGCGCCGACCAGTTGGCCGGTCTTCAGGTCCTGCAGGTTGTCGTTACCGATCACGGCCACGGCCAGCACCACGGTGGTGACGAACAGCGCGAAAGCGATCAGCGCCTGGGCCGTGTCCGGACCCATGATTTCGCGGCCCACCCAGCCCACCGAAGTGGCGGCGCCGAGGATGGACAGGATGGCCAGGCCGGATACCGGAGAATTGGAAGAACCGATCAGGCCTGCCATGTAGCCGCACACCGCAGCAGCCAGCATGCCGGCAATCAGGATGTAACCAATGCCGACCACGATCAGCGGGGTCGAGATCGAGGACAGCGGGCCGCCCGACAGGAAGGACGACAGCAGCCAGCCTGCCGGCACCATCGACAGCAGGGTCACCAGGCCAACGATGAAGATCGGCAGGTCCTTGTCTTCGCGCGGCACGTCGCCGCCCCCCGCCTTTGCGCGGCGCGCCGACTCCATCGCGGATTTCAGGCCGCCAATGACCGGCTTGGCCAGGGTCGCCAGGGTCACGATCGCAGCGGCGCCAATGGTGCCGGCGCCCATCATGCGCACCTGGCTGCTCCAGATGCCCAGCGCGTGGTCTGCCAGCGAGACGCCCGGCGCGGCCGGATTGGCCATGGTCAGCAGCGGCACCAGGATGCCCCATGCAATCACCAGGCCGACCAGCATGGCCATGCCGACGGCGATACCCATCAGGTGGCCGGCGCCCACCAGGGCCAGCGAGCTCGATGCACCGAGGCCGGTGGCGCCGTTGCCGAATTTGACGAAATGCGCCACTTCAGCGGCAACCAGCTTGGCCGCGCCGAGGAAAGCGAAGATGGCGGATGCCACGGAGCCCCAGATCACGGCCCACAGGCCGGCCTTGCCCTCTTGGGCGCCGGCGCGCGACTGGGTGCCAACCTTCAGTACTTCCGCCGCGGCTACGCCTTCCGGATATGGCAGGTCCGACTGCGACACCAGTGCACGGCGCAGCGGCATGGTATACATCACGCCCAGCACGCCGCCGATGGCGCAGGCGCCAAAGGTCGGCCAGAAAGGAATCTTTGCCCACCAGCCGATCATCAGCAGGCCTGGCAAGACGAAGATCACCGATGCCAGCGTGCCCGCAGCCGAGGCGATGGTCTGCACGATATTGTTTTCCTGGATGGTCGCATCCTTGAATGCGCTGAGCAGGGCCATGGAAATCACGGCGGCAGGAATGGAAGTGGCGAAAGTCAGGCCGACTTTCAGGCCCAGGTACACCTGGGCGGCGGTGAAGACCAGCGTAATGAGGATGCCGAGGGCGATGCCGCGGGCACTGAATTCGAGCGGGTTATTCTGCGACTGGTTGCTCATCTGGGTAATCCGTTGTGTTGATAAGGATACAAAGTGGCCGGGATATTACGCCAGATTCGCGGCGCCGCCAAACAAATCAGTCGTCGTCGCCGGGATCGAGGTCCGGGAACAACACCGAGGTAAATCCGAACTTGGAGAAGTCGCGGATCCGTGCTGGATACAGGATCCCCAGCAAATGGTCCACCTCGTGCTGCACCACACGAGCGTGGAATCCGTCGGCGTCGCGCACAATGCGTTCGCCGAACTGGTCGTAGCCCTCGTAATGCAGGCGGGTATAGCGCGGCACACTGCCGCGCAGGCCGGGCACCGACAGGCAGCCCTCGAAGCCCTCTTCCATCTCGTCGCTGATCGGCGTCAGCACGGGGTTGATCAGCACCGTTTCCGGCACCTGCGGCGCATCGGGATAGCGGGCATTGGATTTGAAGCCGTAGATCACCAGCTGAAGGTTGACCCCGATCTGCGGCGCGGCCAGGCCGGCGCCGTTCGCCGCATGCATGGTGTCGAACATGTCGACGATCAGCGCATGCAGCTCTTTCGTGTTGAACTCGCGCACCGGCTCGGCCACGCGCAACAGCCGCGGATCGCCCATTTTCAGGATTTCACGCACGGCCATGCCTAGCCTCCCAGCAGCGCGAGCAAGCCCGCTTCATCAAGAATCGTCACGCCCAGCTCTTCGGCCTTGGCCAGTTTGCTGCCTGCTTCCGCGCCGGCGACGACATACGACGTTTTCTTCGACACGGAGCCGGACACTTTGCCGCCCGCCGCCTCGATCATGGCCTGTGCCTGGTCGCGGCTCATGTTCGGCAAGGTGCCGGTCAGGACGAAGGTCTTGCCGGTCATGGCGCCTTCCGCCTCGGCCACTTCCGGCAACTGCCCCAGCAGCGCTTCGCGCAGCTCGTGCAGCGCCACCAGGGCGTCGCGGTTGGCCTGTTCGCGCAGCCAGGCCTCAAGGCCCTGCTCCACCGTGGCCGGCAGGCCGAATACGTTGTACACCGTCAGGTGCGACAGTGCTTCCAGCGTCATGCCCTGCTCCACCAGCTGGCGTGCGCGCGGCTCGGTCAGTTTGGGGATGCCGATGGCGGCCAGCAGTGCAACTGTATCGAGCTTCTCGCGCAGCGCGGCTTTCGGCGCGTGCTCGCCTTTCGGCGCGACGCCAGCGGCCAGCAAGGCGTCCAGTGCTTCCTGGTTGCGTTCTTCGGCGAAGAAGTCGGCAATCGATTCGGCCACCGTGCCGCCGATATCGGGCAGCACGCGCAGCAGCGCGACCGGCGCCTTGCGGATCAGTTCCAGCTTGCCAAGCCATTCGGCAAGGGTCTTGCCGGTCGATTCGCCCACATGGCGGATGCCCAGGGCGAAAAGCAGGCGCTCCAGCGGCGGGTTCTTGCTGGCGGCGATGGCGTCGAGCAGGTTCTCGGCCCACTTGGTCGGCACCTTGCCTTGTGCGGCGGTTTCCGGCGTGGTGCCGTCACGCTCGTCGGCCAGGCGCTTCATTTTCAGCAGGTCGTCCAGCGTCAGGCGATACAGGTCCGCCACGCCATGCACCAGGTTGCATTCGACCAGGTTGTCGATGTAGCGGTCGCCCAGGCCTTCGATATCCATCATGCGCCGGCCGCAGAAATGGCGGATCGCCTCCTTGCGCTGGGCGGAGCAGAACAGGCCGCCCGAGCAGCGCGCCACGGCTTCGTCGGCCTCGCGCACCACGTGCGAGCCGCATACCGGGCATTCCGTCGGCAACGCCCACATCAGCGGCTCCGGCGCCGGACGCTTGTCCAGCACCACGGACAGCACTTCAGGAATCACATCGCCCGCACGGCGCACGATCACGGTATCGCCCACGCGCACGTCCTTGCGGCGCACTTCATCCTCGTTATGCAGGGTCGCGTTGGTCACCGTCACGCCGCCGACGAAGACCGGCGCCAGGCGCGCCACCGGCGTGATCGCGCCGGTGCGGCCAACCTGCACCTCGATCGCCTGCACCGTGGTCAGCGCCTCTTCGGCCGGGAATTTGTGCGCGAGCGCGAAACGCGGCGCGCGCGAAACGAAGCCCAGCGCACGCTGGTCCTCGAAACGGTTGGTCTTGTAGACCACTCCGTCGATCTCGTACGGCAACGACGGGCGGGCCTTGCCGATCCGTTCGTAATAGCCCAGCAGGCCATCCTTGCCGCGCACCACGTCGCGTTCGGCGCATACCGGCAGGCCCAATTCGGCGTACCAGTCCAGCAGCGCACTATGCGTCGCCGGCATTTCAGCGCCGGTCATTTCGCCGATGCCGTAGGCGTAGAAACTCAGCTTGCGCTGGGCGGTGATGCGCGAATCGAGCTGGCGCAGCGCTCCGGCAGCGGCGTTGCGGGGATTGACGAATTCCTTCTGGCCCAGTTCGCGCTGGCGCGCGTTCAGCGCCGCGAAGTCGGCCTTGAACATCAGCACTTCGCCGCGCACTTCCAGCACCGGCGGCGGCGCATCGGTATTCAGGCGCAGCGGAATGCCTTTGATGGTGCGGATATTGGCGGTGACGTCTTCGCCGGTGTAGCCGTCGCCGCGCGTCGCCGCCTGCACGAAGACGCCGTCTTCATAACGCAGGTTGATCGCCAGGCCGTCGAATTTTGCCTCCGTCGCATATTCGACCAGCTGCACCGCGTCGAGCCCTTCGCGCACGCGGCGGTCGAAGTTCTCGATATCTTCATCGTTGAAGCCGTTATTCAGCGACAGCATCGGCACCGCGTGCGTCACGGCGGCGAATTCCGCCAGCGGCGGCGCGCCGACGCGCAGGGTCGGCGAATCGGGCGCCTGCAGTTCCGGGTGCGCCGTTTCGATGGATTGCAGCTCCACGAACAGTTTGTCGTATTCGGCATCCGGGATGGTTGGCGCATCCAGGACGTGGTAGGCGTGCAGGTGCCGGTTCAGCTCCGCGGTCAGCCAGGCTGCGCGTTCGGCGGGTGTTGCGTGTTGGGTGTTGCTCATGTTTCCAATTAGCTGAACAGGCGCAGTGCGCGGGTGGAGCCGGCCGGGATATCCGAAGCGGCCATGTCGTCGTAGAACTCTCGCACCTGGCCGGCGATGCTGGCCAGGGTTTCATCGGCCAGCGGCTGGTTGGCGTCGTCGACTATGGTCGCATCCAGGCGCGCCATCAGGTTCTTCGCGCAGCCGATCATCGAACCGAAGCCGTCGCGTGCCGGGGCAACGCACGGCACGTCCAGCAACAGCGTCAGGCGCGACGTGGTTTCCTCGGCCAGCGTCACGTTGGTCGACAGCGAGAACAGGTAGCCGCCTTCGCCGTCCGGCATGGCATAGCGGCCGTCAGGACGGACATCGAAGCCCAGCTTTTCCAGCGCGCCCAGCAGGGTCGCGATATTCCACGGCGCGCCATTGGAAGCCAGGTTCACGCCCAGTTGCGCGTCATGGTTGGCGACGAAGCGGTGCAGGTTTTTCGCGTCCTGCATGACTTCGATCATGTCCGGGATCTGCGGCTCGGCGCCGATTTCGTCGGATACGCTGCGCAGGCGGGTCACCAGCTCGGAGTATTCCAGTTCGTTCAATGCGGTGCTGCGGCTGGCCAATTGCACGCCGCCTTGCAGCTTGGTGTACACCACGCCATGGCGCACCGGCTCCCAGTCGCCGCTCACGGCCAGGCCGATAAAGTGGATCGGCTTGTTGCCGACAAAGCGCAGCTTCTGCAGCGCAGGCAGCAGCTTTTCGCCGCGGGCAGGCGCTTCCAGTTCCAGCGGCAGCAGGCAATCGATCAGCGGGTCGACCAGGCAGGTGGCCAGTTCCTCGGCAGGCACGTCGGCGTCGGCGCTGCGCACCGGCGCCACCGGCTCGTCACTGTCCGGTGCAATGCTTGGTGCGGCGACGTTGCCGACATGGCCGCCAACGTGCTCCGGCACGCCATAGGCGCCGGAGCCGGCGTCCGGCATCGGCAGGTCATCGAGGTGGAAGCGCGGTTCGGCACGCGCTCCGTCATCGGACCGCATCAGGACATCGTCATGCTGGCCGTCAAAGGCGCGCTCGACGCGCTTTTTCAGCTTGTACTCCTGCCATTTGTTGTAGCTAATGACGCCAACGACGAACACGCCGCCGGCGGCAATCAAACTCATTTGGAAATCTGTAATCATGCGGCTTGAGCCTCTGTAGCAAATGATGCGGCGGATTCCATGTCCACCGCCACGATGCGCGACACGCCTTGTTCCTGCATCGTCACACCGATCAGTTGATTGGCCATCTCCATCGCAATCTTGTTGTGCGAGATGAAGAGGAATTGGGTCTGGTCGGACATGCGCTTGACCATGCGGCAGAAGCGCTCGGTATTGGCATCGTCCAGCGGCGCGTCCACCTCGTCCAGGAGGCAGAATGGCGCCGGATTCAAACGGAACATCGAGAACACCAGGGCTGTTGCGGTCAGCGCTTTTTCGCCGCCGGACAGCAGGTGGATGGTGGCGTTCTTCTTGCCGGGCGGCTGCGCCATGACCTGCACGCCGGAATCGAGGATCTCCTCGCCGGTCATGATCAGTTTCGCCTGGCCGCCGCCGAACAGGATCGGGAACAGCTCGGAGAAACTCTGGTTCACGCGGTCGAAAGTATCCTGCAGAAGGTCGCGGGTTTCCTTGTCGATCTTGGTGATCGCATCTTCCAGGGTCGCGATCGCTTCGGTCAGGTCGCGGTTCTGCGAGTCGAGGAAGTTCTTGCGCTCCGAAGCGGTGGCCAGTTCGTCCAGCGCCGCCAGGTTGACCGCGCCCAGCGCGGTGATGGCATTGGTCAGGCGCGTCACCTCGCCCTGCAGGTAGGATGCCTTCATGTCCGGGTGCAGTTTTTCGGCAAGCGCGGCTTCGTCGGCCTGCACTTCCGCCAGTTGCTGCGCGAACTGCTCCTGGTTCAGGCGCGCAGCCTGTTCCTTCAACTGCATTTCGGTGATCTTGTCGCGCTGCGGCTGCAGGCTGCGCTCGGACTGCATGCGCGAGTCTTCGAACTGGCGCAGCTGCTGCGTGATCTGGTCCAGTTCATGGCGGGCGTCGGCCAGCGCGCGTTCCTGCTGCGTGCGGCGGTCCAGCAGGTCCTGCAGGCCTTCATTGGCGGTGCCCGCCTCCAGCCCTTCCAGTTCCAGCTTGCCGGCCTGCAGGCTTTCCGTCACCTGCGCCACTTGCGCGGTGGCGGTGGCGATGCTGCGGCGCAGTTCATCGATACGGTTGCGGCCCGATTTCTCGGCAAATTCGGCTTCCTGCGCCTTGCGTTCCAGTTCGCGCAAGGCTTCGCGGGCGTCGGCCAGGCGCTGCTCCTTCTGCATGAAGGCGGTCTGGCCGTCTTCGTGCTCGCCCTGCAGGTTGCCCAGCTCCATGTCGAGCTGCTCGAACTTCTCTTCGGATTCGAGCTTGACCTGCATCTGTTCTTCTTCCTGCGCGGCGATTTCGGCCAGGTCAGCCTCGATCTGGTTGCTGCGCTGGTTGAAGCGGGCTTCGATTTCGGACAGCTTGACCACTTCCAGCTGCAGCGTATGCACGCTGGCGGTCAGGCTTTGCACCTTGGCGCGCAGCTCGGTCATCAGGCGGCCGTGATTGCCGAGTGCCGCGTCGGCGCGCACCGCGCGGCTGCGGGCTTCTTCAGCCAGCATCGATTGCGCGCGCAGCTGCTTGGTGATGTTGTCGATCTCGTGCTGGCGGCCCAGCATGCCGGCCTGCTCGTCGTCCGCCGCATAGAAGCGCACGGAAGATTGGGTAATGATGTGGCCCTGCTTCGTGACGAAGCAGCCGCCTGCCGGCAGCGTGCCCCGCGCGGCAAAGGCGCTGGCGTTGTCGTCGGCCAGGAACACGTTGTGCAGCCAGTCCTGCAGCACGCCGCGCAAGCCCGGGTCGTTCAGCTTCAGCAGGTCGAGGAACGGACGCAGGTTCGCGTCGCCGGATGCGGCAGGCGCGGCGGCGGCAACCGCAGGTGCAAACAGCGCCAGCTTGGCCGGCGGTGCATCGTTGAAGAAGTGCTTGGCCCACTCGATATTCGATACCTGCAGCGCCGAGGTACGTTCACGCAGCACTGCTTCCAGCGCGGTTTCCCAACCCTGCTCGATGTCCAGCTTCTGCCACAGGCGCGGCAGCTCGTTCAGTTCATGCTTTTGCAGCCATGGGGTGATCTTGCCTTCGGTCTGGACGCGCTCCTGCAGCTGGCGCAGCGCGTTCAGACGCGCTTCCAGCTGATGAGTCGCGGCGGATTCGGACTGCACCGCCGCCTGCGCTGCCTGGCGCTCTTCTTCAAGCTTGGGCTGCTGCTCCAGCGCTTCCTCAAGCATCATGTTCTGCTCTTCCAGCGACTGCTGCTTTTCTTCGAGCTGCATCTTCAGGTTCGACAGGTGCGACGAATCCGGCATCGCCAGCCCGCCCTTCTCCTGCTGCAGACGCTCCTTGCGCGTCGCCAGGCCAGCCAGGATATTGGAAGCATTGCGCTGGTGCGCCGATTCCAGTTCCAGCTGCTGCTGCGCCTGCATGATGCGGGCGCGCGATTCCGTGCTCCTGGTCTGCGCCTCGCGCCACTCCTGCTCCAGCACCGGCAGCAACTCACCCTTCTGCTCGGCCAGCATGCGCGCCTCTTCCACGCGCGCCGACAGCTCCTCCAGGTTGATTTCCGCTTCAGCGACCTGGCCGCCGTATTCCTCCGCCTGCTGCGACCATTGGTCGCGCTGCGCGGTCAGCGTGGCAAGCTGCTGCTGCAAACGGGTGCGCGACTCGATCACGAACTTGATCTGCGCCTCAAGGCTGCCGATTTCGGCATTGGTCTGGTACAGGTGGCCCTGCGCCTGGTGCAGGCGGTCGCCGACGGCGAAGTGCGCCTGGCGCATCTGCTCCAGCGTCAACTCCACGTTGCGCAGCTTCGCGGTCTGTTCTTCCAGGTCGTTCTGCGCCTGCTCCATCTCGCGGAAGTAGCGCGCCTGCTCGGCCTGCGCCTCGTTCTTGCGCAGCAGCCAAAGCAGCTTCTGTTTTTCTTCCTGGTCGGACTGCAGCTGGTGGAACTTGGTCGCCACCGCAGCCTGGCCCTCCAGCTTTTCCAGGTTGTTATTCAGTTCGCGCAGGATGTCTTCCACGCGCAGCAGGTTTTCGCGCGTATCGTGCAGGCGGTTTTCAGTTTCGCGGCGGCGTTCCTTGTACTTCGATACACCGGCCGCCTCCTCCAGGAACACGCGCAGTTCTTCCGGGCGCGACTCGATGATGCGCGAGATCATGCCCTGGCCGATAATCGCGTAGGCGCGCGGACCCAGGCCGGTGCCCAGGAAGATGTCCGTGATGTCGCGCCGGCGCACCGGCTGGCCGTTGATGTAGTAGGTGGACGTGCCGTCGCGCGTCAGCGTGCGCTTGACCGCGATCTCGGCGTACTGGCCCCACTGGCCGGACGCCTTGCCCTCGTTGTTGTCGAACACCAGCTCCACGGATGCGCGGCCGGCTGGCTTGCGATGGGTGGAACCGTTGAAAATCACGTCCTGCATCGACTCGCCGCGCAGCTCCGAGGCTTTCGATTCACCCAGCACCCAGCGCACAGCGTCGATAATATTGGACTTGCCGCAACCGTTTGGACCAACCACGCCGACCAGCTGGCCGGGCACATGGAAATTGGTGGGATCGACGAACGACTTAAATCCCGACAATTTAATGGAAGATAGACGCACGTTTTATCTGTACTTCGCCCGCTGGGACGTGTTAAAAAAGTGGCTAATCATACCATTTTCCCTGTATAGCAAGAATAAAATGAAGACCAGAACCGCCATCCTGTTTGTATGCATGGGTAACATTTGTCGCTCCCCGACCGCAGAGGGTGTATTCCGGGCGCGCGCCCGGGCCGCCGGACTCGATTTTCACATCGATTCGGCGGGTACCCACGCATACCATATTGGCAACCCGCCCGACCCGCGCTCGACCAGCCATGCAGCCTCGCGCGGCTATGACCTGAGCACGCAGCGCGCCCGCAAGGTGGCCGCGGAAGACTTTGAGCGCTTCGACTACGTGCTGGCCATGGACCGCGACAACCTGGAGATGCTGCAGCGCGCCTGCCCGGCACAATTCAGGCACAAGGTCAGGCTGTTCATGGAGTTTGCCTCGCACTCCGGCTCGGACGTGGTGCCCGATCCGTATTACGGCGGCGCCAATGGCTTTGATACGGTGCTGGATTACATCGAGGACGCATCGGACGGCCTGCTGGCCGTCCTGCGAAAAACTTAGGCGGAAGTGCCGTTGGCCGGCAAATCGTGGTGATCGTCGTTGACGGCGGCGACACCGCCCATTGCCACCGACAGCGCAGCAGCCACCACGCCTTCAGTGCGAATCAAGCGCACGGTGCCCTTGCGGAACTGCTCCGCCATGGCCTCGCCGGTGATCGAGAACGCTTCCTGGCGTCCGGTGGTGGAGAAGATGTACAAGGTCTTGAGTGGGCTGATCCAGGCCAGCTTGACCTTGCGCTGGCTGCCATCCGCCTGGTCGAATTCGAGCCACATGCCGCGCGCCAGGCTATCCACCTCGATCGCGGCATCATCGTCCGGCGGCGGCGCCTCCTCGGCCTTCACTTCCGCTACAGCCTGCAGCTGCATGCGGCGCTCGGCATCCTTTTTCGCCACTTCCATCGCCAGTTCGACCTGGCGCTCCGGCGACATTTCGATCGGCGCGCGCACGATCGAAGCGTGGCATTCCGCCAGTTCAGCGAAGAACTGCAGGCGGTCGGCATCCTGCCACTTGATCACGTCCAGCCACTTGTTCAGCGTGGACAGCAAGGTCGGCAGCTTGCCAATCAGTTTCTTGCGTTCGTCCTGGGTGATCTTCGGACGCACGCTCCAGATCAGGTCATCCATGGTCTGGGTCGCATTGTTCACGGCGCCCGGCTTTTCGGCATCAACGCTGTAAGCGATGGTCAGCACCGATACCCACTTGTTCTCGAGGAAAGCTTCGACAATCGCCACCACTTCGCCGGTGCCAATGCGCAGCGCCACGGCATCCTTGGCCGACTTGGCGGCCACGGACATCTTTTCCTGCTTCAGTGCCTTGGCGATCGGTTCCGCCATGGCGGCTGCCGCTGCCGCCTCCTCTGCCTTGATGGAGGCTTCCAGTTCGTTGACCGCTTCGGTGAAGACGGTCATCTCTTCTTCGTGATCCTCGCTGACCCTCTCCACGCTGCGCTGCATGGCTTTGTACAGCGGATCGTCCGGGTCCTTGCGGTTCTCCCAACCCATGCGCGACAGCAGGTCGATCATGCGGCGCGCCGGATGCGCTTCCTGGAAGAAGAAATTCTTGTCGACCAGCGCAGCCTTCAGCACAGGGATCTGCAGGAAGCGGATCAGGTTGCGGATCTCGGGTGAAATGCTCTCGTCGCGGAATACGCTCTCGAACACTGCCGACAGCAGGTCGATCGTGCCTTCGTCGGCGCGGGTCAGGCTGCCAGCCGGGGCTTGCTCCTTGATTTGCGGCAGCAGGAAGACATTGCCCATCGAGCCGCCGCCCACTGCAAATCCGGGCGCCGGGATGGCGCCGCCGCCGGCCTGCACAGGCCCCGTCGCGAAGCCCGGTGCAAGGCCAATCGGCATGCCTGGCGCCGCCATGGCGCCGCTCTCGGCGCCTGCAAATACGGCGCCCGAAGGCACGCCGCGCTGCAACTGCGCCAGGAAATTCATCAAAGGTTCTTTGGCATTCAGCAGCGATGCACGCTGAGCCGCTTCATTATTGGCCCCGCCATGGAAGCCCTGTGCCGGCCCTTGGGCCCAACCGCCCGCAGGCACTGCCACGCCACCGGGCACGCCAGGCACCGCGACACCGCTCAACATGCCGCCTGGTACGCCGCCGCTGGCGAGCGGCATGCCTGCCATCGCTGTCCCGGCGGCCATCGGCACGCCCGGCGCGGCGGCAATACCGCCCTGCACCGCCATGCCCGGCACGCCTGCGCCAACGCCGGACATGATCGGCAGGCCGCCGCCGGCCACCACGCCGCCGGCAGGAATGACCATGCCGCCCACAGCCGGAGTTCCCTGGACGCCCGCCATCATCGGCGCTGCCGGTCCCGCAACTACGCCAGGCATCATGCCTGCACCGGCCGGCATGGCTTGCGCAGGCGCGGCAATCGGCGTTGTGCCACCATGCACTGCAGGTGCGGCAGAATCCGCGGTATGCGCCGGCGTGCCATACAAGCCCGGCGTGACGCTCATGGTAGGCAGCGACAGGTCAAGGTCGCCCAGTTGTTCAAAGCCGGTCGGCGTCGCCGCACCGCCAGGCGCATCGCTCGCGCCCGAGAAGAACTGGCGCAACTGTTCCGCCAGTGCGGCCTGCTGGTTCTTTTTGCGGGACGGCGCTTGCGACGCATCGTGCGAATCGGCACGGCGCGTCTTGTGTTTTTCCACGGAGCCAGGACCGACGCCCTTGCGCTCCAGGGCAGTGCTCAGCTCCTCGAGCATGGCGCCGAAATCGAAGAATTCCTCCGGGCGCAGGAAGGGCTTGACCAGCTCATTCGCCTCTTCATCCTTGATGAAGTCAATCCAGGCCTGCTGGAAGGCGCCCAGGAAGACTTCCGGACGGAATGGATTCTGGTTGATACGCAGGATTTCGCGGTCGAGCAGGAAAGCCAGCCGCACATTCAATGTGGCCAGGCCATCGGAATATTTGACTTCGAAGGCCTTGCTGAAGGTACTCAAAGTCACTTTGGTATCCATTTCCTCCATGGATACCAGCGACAGCGACTCGGCAATCTTGAGCACTGGCGCCTTCTGCCCGGGCGCCAACTGCGTAATTTCTATGCGCAGGTCGTTTTCGAGCTGCTTGGCAAACAGGCCGAGAAAGGCGTAGTGATCGGTGCGCAGGCGGTTGCCGGCACGCAGGCGCGCCTGCAGAGTTTTGACGTCCACAGCCTCATCGGCGTCGACCAGGCTGCCGGCCCATTTGGTGCACAACTCGTTGAACTGGTCGCTGATGTGTTTGTTGACCAGGCTGATCAGATTTTCCAGCAGGGCATGCCGCGGCGTGACCGCTTTTTTGGGCGCCGAAGATGTTGGATTTTCTGGGAGCATGGTCTGGCCTGACTTTGGTGGTTATTCACATTGTCGCAGATTCTTTCCACATGGCAATAGGCAAACGAAAAGAATCTGCAAATATTTACGGCAATGTGGTCAAACAGATGAGTTTGCACCAAAATAGTGCAAGGCCAAGTCCTACACGCCGGTCAGTTGTATTCCGATTCACCTTTACTATTGCACAAAGCATGATGAAGTTCCGATCCTTCAGAAAGGAACTGTCATGAAATCCAGGCAAAAATCCAGCAAGCAAAGTTCGAGTTCGGGCACGCGCCAAAGCGCCGACCAGGGCTCGCGTTCGGGCGCGCAACCGGCCAGCCAGCAGTCCGACACTGGTCGTCAAAGCAAGACGGACAAAAAGACACCCGCCAGCCGTAGCGGCAATCGCTAAATGACCGGCGGCGCATGAGGGGCCTGGAAGCGCTTCCAGGCCCTTGTCGCTTCAGGTAATGCGCTTCAGATGTTCGTGACCCGCTTGCCCTTGGGCGGCTTGAAGTCGGCAACCTCGTTGACCAGGCCTACTTTGGCCGCTTCCGGGGCGGTCAGGTGCAGGTCCGAATAAGCGTGGATATTCCAATGCTCGTCGGTCAGGTGTACGTGCTTGCGCAAAATGGATTCGGTGCGCGCGTCGTCAGCCTGCAAGCCTTCAACGATGATGCGCAGCGCATCCGGCCGCGCTCCATGCGGCGCGCTGGCGTGGGATTTGTGCACCATGAAACGCGCGGTCTCGCTGGCATAGCGCTCGTCGCCGGACAGGAACAGGATCACGGCAATCGAAGCCACCGCCCCACCGTTATAGGTGACGATCTTGATCGGCAGGTTGCGCAGGTAATTATGCAGGCACAGCCCGTCGCTGACGTAGCCGCCATTGGACTGGATCAGGATGTGGGCGGTTTCAATGCCGTCCTCGGTCATGTCCGCCACCGCATCGAAAACGCGGTGCACCATATCGCTGTTCACGTCGCCGGACAGGGTGAACCAGGCCGCTTTGTCTTCTTTTTGCTTTTCCTCATTCATGGTGCCACCTGTGAAATGGGGGTGAATTAATTCTAGCAAAATACCTCATTGCGGGATGTACGTTCCAATGCCAACTGCCCGCAGGCGATTTTTAAGGCGCAACGCAGGCTCTTCAACAAAATACCAGGATACTGCGGCAAGCGCCAAGGTCGCTGCCAGCGACGCCAGTGTGACCCCTCCCCATCCATATCCATGCTGCATGCCGATGTTGGCGCAGGCCTGCTGCACAGGAAATGCGTAGATATAGACGCCATACGAATAGTCGTGGCCTTTCAGGCGCGTGAACAGCGCCGGCGCACGTACAGCAAAGCAAATGGCGGAATAAGGCACAACCAGCCAGCTAACCAGCATGGCGAAGTTCGCATTGTCGACAAGAAGCAAGGAAACCACGCCGACGGCCACCACGGGCCACGACAATGGCACCTTCTGGCGCATCATATACAGGCCAACGCCTGCAAAAAAGTACACCGACAGATAGGCAATACGGTCCACTTGAACTTCCAGGCCCAGCCGCCACATGCCAGGCACACTCAACGACGGAACCCCGGCCTGCCACAGGACGATCCAACAAGCAGCCCCGGACAATGCTGCCAGTATCCAGCCTGGCGTCACCCGCCCCGTCAGCCGCCCCAGAAGCGCCAACAGACAGTACATCAGCAGTTCGTACTTGATTGTCCAAAGCGATCCATTCACGCCGCCTGGCATTGGATTGTGCTCGAACAAGCCCGGCAAGGGAAAGCCTCCCAGCCCAAGCGCTCCGTAAAGCAGGCTTTTCCTGGTGGCACCCGCGCCAAAATATTCGGACAGCCGCACTTCGGTCAGGGCCGGGCCCAACACCAGTACCGTCAGCAGGAGCATGACCAGCAAGCCAGGGAAAATCCGCAGCGCACGGCGCGCGGCAAAGCGGCCAACATGCGGATCAGTTTGCCAACTCTGGCACACCAGGTAACCACTGATGGCGAAAAAGACTGCCACGGCCAGCTTGCCCATGGTCAAACCTGCGACAGGGGTTGGCTCTTGCAACCCAACAATGGGAAAACTGTGGCTGAGCAGCACCGCAAGTGCGGCTGCCACACGCAGGAAATCAAAGGCATTTTGACGAGAATACACGGCACCGGACTGATTAATTCTCATGAGCCAAATTCTAGAGGTAACATTCTGGCAAGGGCGCTCAATTGACATAATGACTCGCCTCGCATATAGTCCCAAGTCTTGATCGGGAGAGACCAGCAGCCGCTGGCGCCGAAGGGGCATTACCCAGAAACTCTCAGGCAAAAGGA
>Ga0209675_1000252_pt1 | contig 52870 bp, 37 predicted proteins | sample AraplaCol_mLB_r2_2_FD_184280 | JGI IMG/M metagenome (GOLD analysis project Ga0209675, IMG submission 184280) | Arabidopsis root microbial communities from North Carolina, USA - plate scrape MF_Col_mLB_r2 (SPAdes) (version 3) | ecosystem: Host-associated > Plants > Roots > Endosphere | place...
GCCATCACTCGTATCTCCACTGCTTGCTCCTGAGTCAACATCAGCAGCCTCACAAAGGCTGCCATCGTGTCCCAGGTGGGTCACTTTTATTTCGGCGCAGTGGGTTAGTTTTACATCGGCGCTAACACTCAATTGCAGATACGTCGCACTCTTCCCACGGGGCCACATTGACGCTGCCCAGCAGCAACACAAAACTCGGACGGAAGAGATGGATAAGGTCAACGTCGAAAGACGGGCGACCTAGACGCTGATGGCCTGCGGCCAGTTCTCTTTTTCAAACATTGATCCTGATGGGCCGAACACCCACTCCCGCAACGGAGCAATCCACGTCCAAATTGAATGCCCAACTCTTTCACCGACCCTCATCGGACCCTCCCTCGTGCCATCTTTTTGTGCTGCGCTTCCGAACATGTATGCCGGCTCTTATGAGCCGCGAATGATCATCAGCAGTCGTTCTGCGCTGCCACTCAGGTGACCACTGCAGTACAAGTTGTTTCAAGATAGCCGAACGGCTGCAGAGCGACAACGACAGTTCAACGTCGTCTGCGTTTCTCGGTTCAAACGAGTATGAAAGTTCGTGTGCACTGTCGCCGCGCCGCGACAGCCCAGCGCCGTGGGGACTTGCAAAATCAACCGATTCAGTGAATCAGCAACTTAGCTTTTCAATGCCGCCCAAGGCATTCGGACAAACGCCTCGTCAAGCGAAACAGCACGCCCATTGACCGAGAGCGCTTCCCCAGTTAAGGCGTTCTCGAACCCCGCTCTTTCCAACTCCTCGGGCAGCACCACCCTCGTCCCCCGCCACGCAGCCGCATTCGGCAGCATCGGTGCGCCACTTTCTGCCCCATGCGCAATGCCGGCGAACAACCGCCCCGCCATCACCACCAGCACCCGCCCTTCGTACCTGCGCGCAAAGGCCACCACGTGCCGCGCCAGCGGCCCTTCCACCGCCAGCCCTTCATACCCGCCTTCGCGGAAAAGCGCCGCGTGCTCGCGCCGCAGCGAGAGCATCCGCCAGATGAACCAGAGCTTCGCGGCGCCGTCGTGCGGCGCCTGGGCGAGCGCCTGCACGCGCGCAGGCAGGTCGGGCCCGGCGGCCATGGACTGGAGTTGGTCGAGGCGCCGCGTACGCAGCTCGTAGTCCACGGGCCGCCGGTTGTCCGGGTCCACCAGGCTCAGGTCGATGAGCTCGCTGCCCTGGTACAGGTCGGGCACGCCGGGTGACGCGTACTTCAGCAGCGTGAGGGTCAAGCCGTTCCATGCGCCGAACCACGAGAGGCGGTCGGCCATGCGCTGGATGTCCGCAAGGCATCCGGCTTCGGAAAGATCCGACAGGATGCGCTGCACCAGGCTTTCGAGCGCCCCTTCGTACTGCGGGTCGGATTGGGTCCAGCGTGTATGGAGCTTGGCTTCGCGCGCGGCCTTCTGCATGTATTGCCACACGCGCTCCTCGTAGGGCTTGACGGCGGCCGCATCGAGGCCACCGTAGGGCAAGGTGCCCAGCAAGGTTTGATACAGCAGGTATTCGTCGGCGCGTGAAGGTGCCGCCGCTTCTTGCTGCCCGCCGCGGCACAGCGCATGCCAGCGCGCGAGCGCGTCGCGCCATTCGCCGGGTATTTCGGAGAGCACGTCGATGCGGTTGCGCACGTCTTCCGAACGCTTGTTGTCATGCGTCGATGTCGCGAGCATGGTATGCGGCCAGTGCCGCGCGCGGTCGGCGCTGAGCAAGTGGAACTCGGGCACGTCGAAGCCGAAATGATCGGGCTCGCCGCCCACCTCGTTGAGCGAGCTGAGCGGAAAGTAGCGGTAGAAGGAGGTGTCCTCCACCCCCTTGGCCGCCACTGGTGCGCTGAACTGCTGGAAGCGCATGGCAAAGCGGCGCACGCGCCTGGCCAGTTCCGGCGACGCATCTCCGGCTGCCTCGCCGCGCAGCGACCGGCGCACAAAGTCGAAGATGGAGCGGTCGGCATCGCGGCTCTGGCGCTCGGCCTCTCCGGTGGCCGCATCGATGAAGTGCGCGTCCTGCTTGGAGGGCGCTTCGACGATGTAGGTGCGGTACACGGCCATGCAGGCCGCTACGCCCGAGAGCGCCCGGCGCAAGGCGTTGAGCGTGTAGTCGCGCGTGCCACGGTCGGCCCTCGCAATCCGCAGCAGCTCGGTGGAGAGCACGTTCAGTTCCGACGAGAGCGCGGTGCGCATGACCTCGCGCTTGCTCGAGCGGGCCACGGATTCGAAGTCCTGCGTTTCGCCCGTGAAGCCGTGCCACACCTGCCGCAAAGCGTCGGCCGCGGCGGTATCGACCAGCACGCCGTTGGCCACGTTGGCAAAGCGGTAGCCGGTGGTGCCGTGCACGTGCCACTCCACCGGCACTTCTTCTTCCGAGGCGGCGATCTTCTCGGCGACGACATACAGCGGCCGAGGCGGCCGGCCGTCCGCATCCATGGTGGCGGGCAGCACGATGCCTGCGCGGCGCGCATAGCCCTCCTGCAACTGGCGGAAATAGCGGGCGGGATCGTAGAGGCCGTCGGGATGGTCGATGCGCAGGCCGTCCACGACGCCCGCGGCTGCCAGGTCGAGCGCGAAGGACTGCGTGGCCTCGAACACCTCGTCGCGCTCCATGCGCACGGCCGCCAGGTCGTTGATGTCGAAGAAGCGCCGGTAGTTGATCTCGTCGGCCGCCACACGCCAGTAGGCGAGCCGGTAGGCCTGCACGTCGATGAGTTTGTGCAGCTCGTCGCGTGCGCCGTGCGACGCAAGATTGAGCTCGGCCACGGCGGCCAGCACGGCGCGCGCCAGGGAAGGATGCGCCTCGGCCAAGTGCGCGAGGCGGCTCTTGAACAGTTCCTTGTCGCGCACGCGCTCCGTGCATTCGACGGGCGTTTGCGCGTGCTGGCCCGGCAGGTGCCCGAAGCCGGACGAGAGGCTGGCCAGCTGGGCCGAGAGCGCCGGGTCCTTCAGATGCGGCAGCGCGTGCGCCAGCACCACCGGATAGCTTTCGGGCGCCAGCGGAAAACGGTGGTCGTAGTAGCGCAGCGCAAAGCCGCCTTCGGCCGCCTCGAAGTGCAGCACCAGCTCTCCGCTCGCAAGCACTTCGCCGTAGTGGCCGCCAAGCACGGGCAGCAGCACCTTGCCGGCCAGTTCCGGATTGAGCGGTTTCCAGTCGATGTCGAAGTGCTGCGCGAAGAGCGACGCCGGGCCGTTCTCCAGCACATCCATCCACCATGCGTTGTCGGCACCCAGCACGCCCATGTGGTTGGGCACCATGTCCAGCAGCTGCCCCAGCCCGTGCGCCTGCAGCGCGGAGACGAAGCGGGCAAAACCCTCGGCGCCGCCGAGCTCGGGGTTGACCTCGGCATGCGCCACCACGTCGTAGCCGTGCGTGCTGCCAGCCCGGGCGCGCTGGATCGGCGAGCAATACACATGGCTCACGCCGAGTTGCGCAAGATAAGGCAGCACGCGAATGGCGTCGTCGAAGCCGAAGCCCTTGTGGAACTGCAGGCGGTAGGTGGCTCGCGGCACACGCGCCTGGAGCAGCTGCGGCGCCGTGGCCGCACCCGCGCTGGGGCGCGGCCGCGCGGCGCGCAGGCGTTCGGCCAGGCCCTGCATGGCTTCGCCGGCCACGAGCTCCTGCACGCCGGGCGCCAGCTTGCGGCGCCAGTTGGGGTGCGAATCGGTGGTGCCCGGCATGTTGGCCTGCTCCACTTCACCGGCCACGTCTTCCAGCTGGAACACCATCAGCGCCGACGGCGCCGCCGCCAGGTAAGCGTGCACGGCCTGCATGGTGCGCGGCGACGGCGCGGGATGCGCGAGCGCCTGCGCCGCTTCGTCCTGCGACAGCAGGCCCGCCTCGCGCACCGCCAGCAGCAGGCGGATGCGCTCCTGCGCGCGATCGAGCAGCTGCCTGTCGAAGAGCCGTGGATCGGGAAAGAGCCCGAGCGCGAGGCGCCGCCGAAGGTCGTGGCCCGACCACCAGCCGGCCAGCGTGGCCAGGTCGTGCGTGCTGATGGCGACCAGCGCGGCGGGCGGGTACGCCTCGGGCGGCGTGAAGCCGCCGTCGTACTGCTTCTCGAAGTACAGAAGCCGGTAGGAGAGCACGTCGGCGCGGGCGAGCGCTTCGCGCATGGCGTCTTCCACCGTGCCCAGGTCTTCGCCCACCACCATGCAGCGATACCGATGGCTTTCAACCGCCACGATGGCCAGCATTTCTTCCACCGGGTAGCGAACGTAGGCGCCGTCGTGCGCGGTGCGGCCCGGCGGAATCCAGAACAGGCGCATCAGTCCCATCACATGGTCGATGCGCAGCGCGCCCGCATGCCGCATGTTCGCGCGCAGCATCTGCACGAAGGGGTCGTAGTGATGGGTGCGCAAGCGGTCCGGGCGCAGCGGGGGCAGCCCCCAGTTCTGGCCGGCGGGGTTGAACTCGTCAGGCGGTGCACCGATGCTGGCGCCAACGGCGAAGCAGTGCTGCGCGGTCCATGCGTCGGAGCCGCCGCGGTCCGCGGAGACCGCCAGGTCCAGGTAGAGGCCGATGCCCATGCCGAGCGCCTCGCAGCGCTGGCCGGCGCGCGCAAGCTGGCCATCGGCCACCCATTGCAGGTACTGGTGGTATTGCAGGCGGCTCGCGTGCTGCGCCTCGAAGCCCTTCACTTCGGGCGAATCGACCTCGCGGTAGGCCTCGGGCCATGCGAGCCAGCCCCAGCAATGCGGATCGGCGGCGGCAAAGTGCGCCTGCAGCGCTTCGAAAAGTGCGTGCCGCCGCAGCGGCTCCCCATGCGCCGAGATGAAGGCCAGGAACGCCCTGCCCCGTTCGTCTGGCGCGCCGGCGGGCGACAGGTGGCGCGAGAGGAAGTGCTCGAACAGCAGCTCCAGCACTTCGAACTTTGCCGCGGCCACGCCGGCATGGTCGACCAGCGGCGCAGCGCGCAAGGCCGCGAGCCGGCTCTGGAACTCGGGTGACTCCACACGTTGGCGCGCGGCATCGCATTCCGCGAACTCGGCAACCGCTTCCACGTCGATGTACAGCACGTTGAGCCATTGCCGCGACGAAGGGCTGTAGGGGCTGGCGCGCGACGGATCGGTCGGGAACAGCGCGTGCAGCGGATTGAGCCCGACGATGTCGGCACCCTGCCCCGCCATGCCGTCTATGAGCACTTCCAGGTCGCCGAAATCGCCGATGCCCCAGTTGCGCGGCGATCGCAACCCATAGAGCTGCACGGCCGGCCCCCAGACGCGGCCGCCATCCCGCGCCGCGGGCGGCCGGTAGCAGCGGCCGGGCGACGCGACCACCAGCGTCCGTCCCACCAGGCCGTCGATGTGCAGCCAGTGATAGCCAGACTCGAGCGGCTCCGCCAGTTGCAGCGTGCAACAGCTGTGCGGCCACGGCTGCGCGTCGGCGTCGCCCTCGCGGGAACGCCCCTCTTCGTCGGTCAGGCGCCAGTGGAGCCTGCCCGAGAGATGCGGCAGCTGCAGCGACCAGTGCTGTGCGTGCGCCTCCACCACCAGCACCGGCGGCATGGCGGGCACGGGCGACGAGGCGGGCGCATCCTCGTGGACGGCGTCCGCGTGAACGCCGAACTCGGCCAGCAGCGCGGCCAGGTTCTCGGGCGTTGCATGGCGCTGCGTTCCGAACGCGTCCACGTAGGCCGCGGAAATGCCGTACTGGCGGCACAGGCGTTCCAGCGCCTCGTTCGCGCGATGACCCGATTCATCCACCGGCGATGTCCTCCAGCGTCGCAAGCACGGCACCCCGCTCGAGCCGCAGGGCCGCCGCTCCCGCATGGGCTACGGCACCCGAGCTGTAGATCCCGGAGCCGGGTGGTGCCGTGGCTGGCACGGCGGGCTGCGTGCCCAGGTGCGCAAGCAGATGAAGGCGCTTGCCGCCCAATTGCCACTGGATGCGGACCACGCCCCCTTCGGTGCGGTGGCTGCCGCCATGGCGCGCGCCCGCCATGAGCGGCACCAGCACGCGATGGCGAACGTCGAGCAATTGCTTCACCTCGCACAGGCGGGCGAAATGCGGCTGTGTGCCGCGCCCGCGCCAGCGCAGCTTGGACGTCATGAAGGTGTCGTCGGCATTCGGATCGGGAATGCGCGCGCGGGCCGCTTCGTCGGCAAAGGCCGCGAAACCGCCAAACTCCGCGCGGCGCCCCTCGGCCACGGCGGAAGCCAACTCGGGACCAAAGTCGCAAAAATAAAGGAAGGGCGAGGAGGCTGCGAACTCGTCGCCCATGAAGAACATGGGCACGTGCGGCGACAGCAGCAGGCACGCGAACGCGGCGCGCACCAGCACCGGGTCGCCCAGCGCGTGGATACGCTCGCCGAACGCGCGGTTGCCGACCTGGTCGTGCGTCTGCAGGTAGGACACGAAAGCCGTTGGCGGCAGCGCCGTGCTGGGTTCGCCGCGCGGCTCCCCGCCGCGGAATGCCGAGGGCTGCCCCTGGTAGATGAAGCCCTCCGCCAGCGCACGCGCAAAACCGGCTGCCGGGTCGTCGGCATAGTCCGCGTAATAGCCGTCGCGCTCGCCGGTGGCCAGCGTGTGCACTGCATGGTGAAGGTCGTCGTTCCACTGTGCGGTGCCTGCGACGGGCCGGCCGCTGGCGTCGCGCGCGAGCAGCGAGGCCTGGTTGGCGTCGTTCTCCAGCACCAGGTGCACGTGCCGGCCGCGCGCCGGCCCGGCGTCCAGCGCCTCGCGGATTTCCTGCACGATGTGCTTGGGCGATGCATCCCGGATGGCATGGATCGCATCCATGCGCAGGCCGTCGATGTGGAACTCCTCGATCCAGTACAGCGCGTTGTGGATGAAGAAGTCGCGCACCGTGCGCGAGCTGGGCCCGTCGAAGTTGATGGCTGCGCCCCAAGGCGTGCGCTCCGCCGCGTTGAAGAATTCGGGGCAGCTCGCATGTAGGTAGTTGCCCTCCGGCCCGAAGTGGTTGTAGACCACGTCGACCAGCACCATGAGCCCCAGCGCATGCGCGGCCGCGACCAGCGCCTTGAGATCGTCGGGCGTGCCGTAGCTGGCATCGGGCGCAAACTGCAGCACGCCGTCGTAGCCCCAGTTGCGCGCGCCCGGAAAATCCGCGAGCGGCATCAGCTCGATGGCGGTGATGCCCAGCTCCGCCAGTTCGCCGAGGCGCTCGCGCGCGGCCTGGAAGGTGCCTTCCTCGGTAAAGGTGCCCACATGCAGTTCGTACACCACGGCCTCGTGCCACGGACGGCCCTGCCAGGCGCCGTCGGTCCATTCGAAGCGGCCCGGGTCGAAAACCTGGCTCGGCTTGTGGACGTCCTGCGGATTGAAGCGCGAGGCCGGGTCGGGCATGGTGGTGCCGTCGGGAAGGCGATAGGCATAGCTGTCGCCGTCGCGCGCATCGGCAAGGGTGAGCCGGTGCCAGCCGTCGGCGCTGCGCTGCATTGCGTGCTGCGTGGCTTGCGCTCCCGCGGGAGTGTGCAACAGCACCACCGTTTCCGCCGAGGGCGCCCAGAGCGCGAAGTCGACGCCCGCGGCGTGCACCGCCGCGCCGAAGGGCATGCGATGGATGCGCTTCATGGCCGCACGTCCGGCCGGCTCAGCACCACGAGCGAGCGGCATTGCAGCGGATAGGCAGGATCGGTCCAGGCGGGCGCGCGCGCGGCCACGTCTTCGGTCGCGGGCGGCGGCGTGCCGCTGGCAGTGTCGAGCAACAGCCGCCATGCCCCATAGGGCGCGGGCGGCAGCGTGAACGCAATCTCGTCGTGGTGCGCGTTGAACAGCACCAGAAAATCGTCGTCGTGCAGCGCCTCGCCGCGCGGCCCGCGGTCGGCAATGCCGCCGCCGGACATGTACATCGCAAAACAGCGAGCGTTGGCGTCGCTCCAATCCTCGGGCCGCATCTCGGCGCCGTCGGGCCTGAGCCAGATCACGTCGGTCACGTTGTCCGCTTCGGTGGGCTTGCCGGCAAAAAAGCTGCGCCGCCTGAACGAAGGATGGGCGCGCCGCAGCGCGATGGTGCGCTCCACGAAGGTGATGAGCGCCTGGCGCTCCGGCGTCGGCGTCCAGTCGATCCAGCTGATGTCGTTGTCCTGGCAGTAGGCGTTGTTGTTGCCGTTCTGCGTGTGGCCGCGCTCGTCGCCCGCAAGCAGCATCGGCACCCCTTGCGACAGCAGCAGCGTGGCCAGCATGTTGCGCTTCTGGCGTTCGCGCAGCCCGGCTATCTCGGGATCGGAGGTCGGCCCTTCGGCGCCGCAGTTCCACGAGATGTTGTGGCTGCTGCCGTCGCGGTTTTCCTCGCCGTTCGCCTCGTTGTGCTTGTCGTTGTAGGAGACCAGGTCGTTGAGCGTGAAGCCGTCGTGCGCGGTGATGAAATTGATGCTCGCGTTGGGCCGCTTGCCTGACCAGCCGTAGAGGTCTTCCGAGCCGCTGAGCCGCTTGCCGACTTCGCCGATCACGCCCGGATCGCCCTTCCAGAAGCCGCGCATGCCGTCGCGATAGCGGTCGTTCCACTCGGCCCAGCCCAGCGGAAAGTTGCCCACCTGGTAGCCGCCATGCCCCAGGTCCCATGGTTCGGCGATGAGCTTTACGCGGTTGAGCGTCGGGTCTTGCCGGATGGCATCGAAGAAGCCGCCCAGGTTCTCGACCTTGCCCGATTCGCGCGCCAGCGCCGAGGCCAGGTCGAAGCGGAAGCCGTCCACGTGCATTTCCTCGGCCCAGTAGCGCAGCGAGTCCATCACCAGCTGAAGCGCATGGGGGTGCTCCAGGTTGACGGTGTTGCCGCAGCCCGTGAAGTCGTCGTAGTAGCGCCGGTTCTCGGCATTGATGATGTAGTAGGAGGCGTTGTCCACGCCGCGCATCGAGAGCGTGGGCCCGAGCTGGTTGCCTTCGCAGGTGTGGTTGTAGACCACGTCCAGGATCACCTCGATGCCCGCCGAATGCAGCGTCTTCACCATGGTCTTGAACTCCTTCACCTTGCCCGATGCGCTGTAGCGCGTCTCGGGGGCGAAGTAGGCCAGCGAGTTGTAGCCCCAGTAGTTCTGCAGGCCCTTCTCCGCCAGGTGCCGGTCGTTCAGGAAGCTGTGCACCGGCAAGAGTTCGATGGTGGTCACGCCCAGTCGCTTCAGGTAGTCGACCACGGGCGCGCAACACAGGCCGCCGTAGGTGCCGCGCAGCTCCGGCGGCACGTCGGGGTGGCGCATGGTGAAGCCGCGCACGTGCAGTTCGTAGATGACCATGTCCTGCCACGGCACCGACGGCCGATGGTCGTTTCCCCAGGTGAAGGCGGGCTCCAGCACGCGGCCCTTGGGCACCAGCGGCGCGCTGTCGCGGCGGTCGAAGGACAGGTCTTCGCGCTTGCTGCCCACCGTATAGCCGTAGAGCGCGTCGCCCCAACGCAGCTCGCCCACCAGGTCCTTCGCGTAGGGGTCGACCAGGAGCTTGTTCGGATTGAAGCGGTGGCCCTCCTCCGGCTTGTAAGGGCCGTGCACGCGGTAGCCGTAGGCCAGCCCCGGACGTGCCTCGGGCAGGTAGCAGTGCCATACGCCGTCGGTGCGCTCCCGGACCGGGATGCGCTGCACTTCATGGCGGCCCTTTTCGTCGAAGAGGCAGAGGTCCACCCCTTGCGCATGCTGGGAAAAAAGCGCGAAGTTCACGCCCTCCCCGTCCCAGTTGGCACCCCTCGGATAAGGGCGCCCCGGCCAGACGGCCGTGATCGGATTGCGTTGGCTGCGTGTCATCAAATTGGAATGTGGGAGAGAAGACGCTGTCAGCGGGGCGGCCGCTCGTCGTATGGTCCTTTGGGCGGACTGTTGTCCTTCGGCAGGCGCGGCCACCAGCGCTCGATCTGCTCCGCCGCCCAGTCCTTGCCCGCCAGGCCGAAGGCCAGCGCCAAGGCAAACACCACGCCGGCCAGCACCACCAGGAAGCTTTCGCGCACGATGTCGCCGCCAACCTTTACCTGGTCGAGGGCGATCAGGATGACGAAGGCCATGACCGCATAGCGCGCGATCTGCCCCAGCAGCACGGCGTCGCGCATCTGCGCGCCGCGAAAGTAGCTCGACACCGCTTCTCCCACGAAGCGCGCGAAATACGAACCGAAAGCCAGCACCAGCAAGGCTACGAAAAGATTCGGCACGAACCACACCACGCGCCCGAGCAAGTCGGCGATGTAGCTCAGGCCCATGCCGTTGAACGCCATCAGCAGCGCAGCAAGGATGACAAGCCAGTACGCCAGCACGCCGAACAGGCTGCTGGTGTCGCCGGGCCAGCCGCCCTGGCGCAGGAAGTTGTCCAGCCCCGCGCGTTCGGTCAGCACGTTGAAATTGATGGCGCGCAACGCCTTGGTCACCGCAAAACGCACCGTCTTGGCAATGAGCCAGCCGGCCAGCACCACGACCAGCGCAATGGCCAAGCGGGGCACGAAGGCGCCGACCTGGTAGAGCATTGCGTTCAGCGGCTCCAGGTGAATGCCAAATCTGTCCATGTTCATCTCCGGTGCGTGATTGCGGTTGCGAGTGCGGTTGCGGGGGCGGACGAAGGCGGCGGATGCGGTGCAAGCATCAACCGGGCCGCTCCGCCTGCACGATCGCGAGCACGCCGTTCAACGGCACCTGTGCCCAGTCGGCGCGGTTGTTGAGCTCGTAGCGAAGTTCGTACAGCGCTTTCTCCAGCTCGAACAGCGAGAGCAGTTCGGCATCGATGCGTGCCGTGCCGCCACCGGCCGCAAACGCACCGGTGTAGCCGTCCAGGAAGGCCCGGCGCGCGGCCTCCTCCCAGGCGGCGGCGGGCGGTGCCAGGTAGGCGGCTTCGTCCACGCTCTGCGCCACGCGCCGGAGGGCCGACCAGCGTGCGTAGTTGAAGGAGCGCAGCATGCCGGCCACGTCACGCAGCGGCGAGCCCTTGGCCCGGCGCTCGTCGAAGCTGCGCGCCGGCTCGCCTTCGAAGTCGATGATGACGAAATCGTTGTCCCGCACCAGCACCTGGCCCAGGTGGAAGTCGCCGTGGTAGCGGCTCTTGATACCGCCCTGCGCCTCCGGCCTGCGCGCGTCGATCGATGCCTGCAGCGCGCCTTCCATGCCCAGCAGCGCCTGCGCGTCGGGCTGGGCCGCGGCAGGCAGCTGGCTCATTCGTTCACGCAGCAGCGCCAGGCTGGTGGTGGCGTCGGCCCGGGCCTGCGCCACGTAGCGCGCAATGTCGTCGGCCAGCAGCGGCTCGGGGTCGAACGCCGCCGCACCGGTGCGCATGGCCAGCGCCTTGTGCAGCTCGGCCGTGCGCCGGCCCAGCGTGGCCATGAGCGCGAGGAAGCCGCCATGCACCGCCGCGGGGTCCGGCAGCGCGCCGTTGGTGGTGGCAAAGTCGCGCAGGAAGCGCTCCAGGTAGCCGAGGGTGTGGTCCCAGCCGTCGCCCTGGTTCGACACATACGACTGCACCATGGCCAGCGTCATCGTGCGGCCGTCGTTGGCCGTGTATTCGAGCGCGCCCAGCACCGGAACGCAATGCGGATAGTGCGCGACCTCGGTCAGGAAACGGCCCATCTCGAGTTCGGGGTTCAAGCCTTCGCGCAGGTGGCGGTAGCCCTTGAGGAACAGCGTCTCGTCCACCGTGACCACGGTGTTGCTGCTCACGCCGCTCGGCCGGCCGACAGGTAGGTTCGCGATGTCGGCCCGGATGGAGGCGAACGCGCTCGTCGCGCGGAACCGGAACCGCCCGTTGGCAGTTTCCAGTTCCATGCCGCGGCGGATCGCCTCCAGCAGCGCGCGGCAGAAGGCCTCGTCATAGAACGCATCGCCCATCAGGCCCACCTGCGCCTGCTGGCGCACCTTGGCGACCGCGGCCTGCGCCACGCCGGCCATGCGCTCTTCGTCGCGCTCCTCCCAGGCCAGCGCCAGCGGCATGAAGTAGGTGGCGCCGCCAGGCGGGCCGTCGAGCTCGAGCAGGGGCAGCATCCAGCTCAGCGAGCCGACCTCCCACACGGCGTGGTCCGCCAGGCGCGCGCGCTCGATGGTCGTTCCCTTGGACGCATACCAGCGCTGGATCTCGATGTGGCGCGGCAGCACTTCCTGCTCGAACTGCAGCCGCATGCGTTCCGACATGCCGATGCGCCACGGCATCACGCGGTCGCGGAAGAAGCTGGTCCAGCCGTCGAACAGCACCAGCGTGGGCCACTCCTGCAGCGCCACGCCCTCCTGGTGCCAGCTGGGCATCTCGGCGTCCGACGTGAGCCTGAACCAGTAGAAGCCGTACGAGGCCAGCGTGAGCAGGTACGGCAGTTCGCCGATGGGCGGGAACGGCGCACGGCCCAGCATCTCGATGGGCACGCGGCCCTTGAATGCGGACAGGTCGAGCTCCACCGGCTGCGCCGCGCGCGAGAGGTTGAACACCGTGAGGATGATGTCGTCGCCGTACTCGCTCAGGTAGGCCAGTATCTTGCGGTTGCCCGGCTTCAGGAAGCGCCGCTTTCCGCGGCCGAAGGCATGGCTGGTCTTGCGCACGGCCAGCATGCGCTTGGTCCAGTTGAGCAGCGAACTGCTGTCGCGCGCCTGCGCCTCCACGTTGAGCGCCTCGTAGCCGAACATCGGGTCCATGATGGGCTGCAGGTACAGGCGCTGCGGGTCGGCGCGCGAGAAGCCGGCATTGCGGTCGGGGCTCCACTGCATGGGCGTGCGCACGCCGTTGCGGTCGCCCACGAACACGTTGTCGCCCATGCCGATCTCGTCGCCGTAGTAGATGATGGGCGAGCCCGGCATCGACAACAGCATGCCGTTCATGAGCTTCACGCGGTCGAGGTCGTTTTCCATCAGCGGCGCCAGGCGCCGGCGGATGCCCAGGTTGATGCGCGCGCGCATGTCGGCGGCATACATGGTGTACATGTAGTCGCGCTCCTTGCTGGTCACCATCTCGAGCGTGAGCTCGTCGTGGTTGCGCAGGAAGATGGCCCACTGGCAGCCTTCGGGAATGTCCGGCGTCTGCTGCATGATCTCCACGATGGGATGCCGGTCTTCCTGCGCAATGGCCATGTACATGCGCGGCATCAGCGGAAAGTGGTACGCCATGTGGCATTCGTCGCCATCGCCGAAGTATTCGCGCACGTCTTCCGGCCACATGTTGGCTTCGGCCAGCAGGAAGCGGTTCTTGTATTGCGCGTCGATGGCGGCGCGCACCTTCTTGATCACCGCGTGGGTCTCGGGCAGGTTCTCGTTGCTGGTGCCGTCGCGCTCCACAAGATAGGGAATCGCGTCCAGCCGGAAGCCGTCCACGCCCATGTCGAGCCAGAAGCGCATCACCTTGAAAATGGCTTCCAGCACGGCCGGGTTATCGAAGTTCAGGTCGGGCTGGTGGCTGAAGAAGCGGTGCCAGTAGTAGGCCTTGGCCACCGGATCCCAGGCCCAGTTCGAGGTCTCCGTGTCGGTGAAGATGATGCGCGTGCCCTGGTAGATCTGGTCGGTGTCGCTCCACACGTAGAAGTCGCGCTCGGGCGATCCCGGCGGTGCGCGGCGCGCGGCCTGGAACCACGGGTGGTCGCTCGATGTGTGGTTGATGACCAGTTCGGTGATCACGCGCAGCCCGCGCGCGTGCGCGGCGTCCAGCATCTCGCGGAAGTCGTCGAGCGTGCCGTACTGCGGATTCACGTCCTCGTATTCGGAAATGTCGTAGCCGTCGTCGCGCAGCGGCGAGGGATAGAACGGCATCAGCCAGATGGTGTTGACGCCGAGCTCCTTCACATAGTCGAGCTTGGCGGTAACGCCCTTGAAGTCGCCCATGCCGTCGTTGTTGGAATCGAAGAACGCCTTGACGTTGAGCTGGTAGATCACCGCGTCGCGGTACCACAGCGGGTCGTCGCTGATGTCGATCTCGACCGTTTCCAGGGCGATATGGGAGACGGGTGCATTCATGGGCGCGGCCTCACAGGAAGTAGTCGAAGTCGCGCTCGTCGCCGTGCCGGCGGCGGACGACGAAGATGTGCGCGGGCACGCTGTGCGGGTCGAGCTGGATGAAATGCCACCCGCCCTGCCAGGTGAACCTCTGGCCGCTCAGCAGGTCGTGCATCTGGAACGCGCGCGCGGGGTCCACACCCACGCTCGCCGGATCGAGCCCTACCCAGCCGGACTGCACGTTGTGCGGGTCCAGGTTGACCACCGTCACGATCACGTTGTCGCCGCCTTCCGAGGTCTTGGCGTAGGCCAGCAGCTGGTCGTTGTCGATGTGCAGGAAGCGCAGGCTGCGGTCCCATTGCAGCGCCGGGTTCTCGCGCCGGATGCGGTTCACGCGGGCGATGAACGGCGCCAGGCTGGCGGGGTCGTCGTGGTTCCAGTGGCGCAGCTGGTACTTTTCCGAGTCGAGGTATTCCTCGCTGCCGGGAGAGCGCGGCCGGTGCTCGCGCAGTTCGTAGGCCGGGCCGTAGATGCCGTAGTTGGCGGACAGCGTGGCGGCAAGCACCAGCCGCGACATGAACACGGAGGCCTCGCCGCCCTGCAGCTGCTCATGCAGGATGTCAGGCGTGTTCGGCCACACGTTCGGCCTGAAGTAGTCGACGCCCGGCGGCGTCGAGAGCTCCGTGAAATATTCGATGAGTTCCTGCTTGGTGTTGCGCCAGGTGAAGTAGGTGTAGGACTGCGAGAAGCCCAGCTTGGCCAGCCGGTGCATCACCTTGGGCCGCGTAAAGGCCTCGGCCAGGAAGATCGCCTCCGGGTGCTCCCGCCGGATCTCGCCGATGGCCCACTCCCAGAACGGAAAGGCCTTGGTGTGCGGGTTGTCGACGCGGAAGATGCGCACGCCCTCGCCTATCCAGTGCTCGATGACGCTGCGCAGCTCGGCCCAGAGGCCGCGCCAGTCCTCGCTCTCGAAGTTGAAGGGATAGATGTCCTGATACTTCTTGGGCGGGTTCTCGGCGTATTGCACGCTGCCGTCGGGCCGCCAGCGGAACCAGTCGGGGTGCGCCTTCACATAGGGGTGGTCGGGCGCGCACTGGAACGCGATGTCCAGCGCAATCTCGAGGCCGTGCGCCGCGGCTTGTGCATACAAGTGGCGAAAGTCCTCCGCCGTGCCGAGCGCCGGAAGAATCGACTTGTGCCCGCCTTCAACCGCACCGATGGCCCAGGGGCTGCCGACGTCGTCAGGCCCGCTCGTGAGCGCATTGTTGGGCCCCTTGCGCTGCACGCGGCCGATCGGGTGGATCGGCGGAAAGTAGAGCACGTCGAAGCCCATGGCCGCGATGGCCGGAAGGCGCGCCTCCACGTCCTTGAAAGTGCCGTGCACGCCGGGCGTCGGGCTGGCCGAGCGCGGGAACAGTTCGTACCAGGTGCTGAAGCGCGCGCGCTCGCGCTCGGCCTCCAGCGGCAGCTCGACGGAAAAGCGCACCTCGTGCCGGCGGTCCGGATGGCGGCGCGCGAGCATGGCGAGCTCTTCGTCAAGCGCGAGCGCCTTGAGGGTCGACACCTCCGTGGACGGATGGGCCGCCACGGCGTCGAGTTCGGTGGCCCAGCGCGCGAGTGCCTGCCGGTCCGCGCCCTCGGCTCGCTCGGCGGCCGCGGCCACCTCGAGCGCACCCACCTGCGATGCGATGCGCACGTCGTCGGCCTCGATGCGGCGCGTCATCTCGCTGCGCCATGACTCGAAAGGATCGACCCACGCGACGACCGTATAGAAGTAGCGCCCGAGCGCGGGCGGCGAGAAGGCCGCCTCCCACACGTCGTTGACGAGCGGCTTCATCGGCACCTCGCGGAACTCGGTCTTGCCGTGCGGGCGCCAGCAGAGCATCGCGCGCAGCACGTCGTGGCCGTCGGTGAAGCAATGCGCCTTCACACGCACCATTTCTCCCACGATGCATTTCACGGGAAAGCGGCCGTTGTCCACCGAAGGCAGGACGGCGTCGATAACAGCGCGCCGGTTGCCGTCGCGCACGTCGGGCATCCTCGAAGCGGCGGGCGTCTGCGGAGTTGCGAACAGTTTTTTCATGATGGCCGGTGCTCGAGGATCAGCGTGGAAAGCGGAGGCAGGGTCAAGGACACCGACTGCATGCGGCCGTGCGAGCGCACGGGTGCGGATTCGACGCCGCCAAGGTTGCCCCAGCCGGAGCCGCCGAACTCCACCGCGTCGGTGTTGATGAGCTCGCGCCAGAAGCCGCCCTGCGGCACGCCCAGGAGATAGTTGGTGCGCGGCACCGGTGTCATGTTGCTGACCACCAGGAGCGGCGGATGGCCGTCACGCGCCTTGCGCACGAACGCGAACACGCTGCGCTCGGCATCGTCGGCCACCACCCATTCGAACCCCGATGCGGTGAAGTCCTGCTGGTAGAGCGCGGGCGCGCCGCGGTACACGCGGTTGAGCTGCGCCACCAGCTGCTGCAGGCCCGAGTGCCCTTGCAGGTCGCACACCCACCATTCGAGCTCGCCGTCGTGCGTCCATTCACGCCGCTGGCCGAACTCGCCCCCCATGAAGAGCAGCTTCTTGCCGGGATGCGCCCACATGAAGCCGAACAGCGCGCGCAGGTTGGCAAACTGCTGCCAAGGGTCCCCCGGCATCTTGCCCAGCAGCGAGCCCTTGCCGTGCACCACCTCGTCATGCGAGAGCGGTAGCACAAAGTTCTCGTGGAACGCATAGACCAGCGAGAACGTCATCTTGTGGTGGTGGTACTTGCGGTGGACGGGCTCTTCCTTCATGTAGGCGAGCACGTCGTGCATCCAGCCCATGTTCCATTTCTCGCCGAAGCCCAGGCCGTCCATGTCGGTGGGCCGCGAGACGCGCGGCCACGCGGTCGATTCCTCGGCCACGGTGATCGCATCGGGATGCTCGCGGTACACGGCACGGTTCAGCGTGCGCAGGAATTCGATCGCCTCCAGGTTCTCGCGGCCGCCGTTGCGGTTGGGAATCCACTCGCCGTGCTTGCGCGCGTAGTCCAGGTACAGCATCGACGCGACCGCGTCCACGCGCAGCCCGTCCAGGTGGTAACGGTCGAGCCAGAAGAGGCCCGACGAGACGAGGAAGCTGCGCACTTCCGGCCGCCCGTAGTTGAAGATGCTCGAGTTCCACTCCGGATGAAAGCCTTGGCGCGGATCGGCGTGCTCGTAGAGGTGCGTGCCGTCGAAGTACGCAAGGCCGTGCTCGTCCGTCGGAAAGTGCGAAGGCACCCAGTCGAGCAGCACGCCGATGCCGTTCTGGTGCAGGTGGTCGATCATGTACATGAAGTCCTGCGGCGAGCCGTAGCGCGCGGTGGGCGCGAAATAGCCAGTGGTCTGGTAACCCCACGAGCCGTAGAAAGGATGCTCCGTCACGGGCATGAGCTCCACGTGGGTGAAGCCCATCTGCTTCACGTAAGCCGCGAGTTCGCAGGCCAGCTCCCGGTAGCCCATGAACTGGCCGTCCCGGCGGCGCCACGAGCCCAGGTGCACTTCGTAGACGGACATGGGCGCATCCAGCGCATTGCGCGCGCCCCGCGTTCGCATCCATTCCTGGTCTTGCCATTCATAGGAAAGTTCACAGATGCGCGAAGCCGTGGCGGGCGGCGGCTCGCTGCAGAACGCGAATGGGTCGGCCTTGTCAACGATGTAGCCGCCAAGGCGGGAGCGGATGCGGTACTTGTAGGCCTGGCCGAGCGCGGCATGCGGAACGTGGCCCTGCCAGATGCCCGTGCCGTCCGGCGCCGGCGAGAGCGGATCGGCATCGCCGGACCAATAGTTCCAGTCTCCCACCACCGACACCGACTCCGCGTTGGGCGCCCATACCGCGAACTGCGCGCCGCCCTCCTCTGCCGGGTGGCAGCCGAGCAGGTCGTACAAGCGGGAATGGGTTCCCTCCCGGAACAGGTAGGCGTCTTGTGCTTCTGGCGTTCTTGTCGGCTGGTTCGCTGGCACCGTCGTTCCTTGCTTTTCTTGGAGGCCAGCGATCCGGGTGTCCAAAGGAACACACTTTCGGCTTTCACGCGACCCGACCTGACAATTTGCAAAGAATCCGGCTCCAGCGGTTACGGCTTAAACCTCCTTGCTGTGTCGGAGAGTTGCCCATCCCGGCGGGCGGGACAACAAAAACCGCGCCTTCGCGCGGTTTGCTTCAGGCTGCGACCGGCGTTGCCGGCGAGGCGTTCTGCCCGCTCGCCGGACTCAACGACAGATGCGGCGGGAAGTCGTCCATCGTCAGGTCGATGGGCCGGTTCGGGTTCGAGCGGTAGCGCCGGAGCGCCGCGTCGCCAATGGCGTCGAAGTGCGTCTTGCAGGTTTCCAGCAGGCGGTCGCCCAGGTCCCTGGTGCCGAACACGTCGTGCAGGGTCTCTTCCGAAATCTGCGCAATGATCCGCGCGCCGTCGGGGCCGTCGGGATAGATCGCGAAGCGGACGGCCGCCGTGTCAAAGCAGTAGATGCCTTCGAAGTCCATATCTGTCTCCTTGTGTTCGTGCGCTTGCATCGGCGACTCGGATTCAGCGCGGCTCCATGCACGGGCCGGCATGGATTTCAGCGCATGTTCTGGAAGGATGCGGCCTACATGCCCTGATGAGTTCGGGAATCGCGGGTCCGGCCGGGTAAGACTTGCTGCAAACCATGTCGCGCGCGTCTGGCGCCGCCGAGCCAGCTCCTGAAGCCCATGTGGCGCGGCTCGCCCTGCCCGGCGTCCCCCGGATACCGGATGCGGGCCAGCTCTTCGCGGCCTTTCTCTGTAATGGCCAGCACTTGTGCGGCGGGCTCCGAGCCCGACAGCTTCAGCGGATCGGCAGGGGCCGGAACGAATGCGATCACGAGCCCGGCCTGGCGAAGAATCCTGACCGCGTCGATCTCCTTGGGCGTGCGGAAGGATACGGGCAGGCGGGAAGCGGCAATCTGCTTGAGCAGGTCCATCGACATGGCAAATCTCCTCTGAATCTGGAATGGCGATTGACGATTTCGACGATCGAGATAGGTCCGCCTCGCGCCGCTTCAAGAGGTGCGAAGCAATGGTCTTTTTTATCGCGTCGGCGCGCTTCATAGCCCCTGTCCCGCAGCCTTTGACAGCCGAAAAAAGACTCTTGAAAAACCGCGGGAGGCGCCTATTTCGCACATCGGAAGCGCTGGAAACGCTCCGGCGCTCCGTTCAACTTTCTGAATGGAGGTTTTCGCCATGTACCGATCCCTGTTCCCGCGCGACATGTTCGCCGAAATGGATCGCCTGCAGCGCGAGATGCAGCAGGCCTTCGATCTGTCTCCCACCATCCGCGGCTTCGGCCGCAACGGCTTCCCTGCCCTGAACGTGGGGGGTACGCCCAAGACCGTGGAGATCTACGCGTTCGCTCCGGGCATCGATCCTTCGAGCCTGGAAGTCAACCTGGAGCGCGGCCTCCTCACCATCGCCGGCAAGCGCAGCAATACGCTCCCGCAGGACGATGAAAAGGCTGCCGTCCACATCAACGAACGCTTCGAGGGCGCGTTCCGCCGGGTGCTTACGCTGCCCGACGACGCCGATCCGGACGCCGTGACGGCCAAGTACCGCGACGGCGTGCTGCAGATCACGGTGCAGCGCCGCGCTTCGTCGCAGCCGCGCCGCATCACCGTTCAGTGAGTGAAAGAGAGAAAGGAGAGACGACCATGAACACCAACACATCGCCCCGCGTTGCCGAGCGGACGGAGGTCGCCCGCAAGGAAGACGGCATGCGCTACAGCGACGCCGCGCTCACGCCGCCGGTCGACGTGATCGAGGACAGCGGCGGCATCACGCTCTATGCCGACCTGCCCGGCGTCTCACGCGAGAAGCTCGGCCTGCACGTGGCTTCCGACACGCTGACCATCGATGCGGAGTCCGACCTGGCCGTGCCCGAGGGCCTGGAGTCGAGCCACACCGAAGTGGGCCTCGGCCGCTTCCGCCGCGTGTTCACGCTGAGCAAGGAACTGGACACGGGCGGCATCTCGGCGGAACTCAAGCAGGGCGTGCTGAAGCTGCGCATTCCCAAGGCCGAACACGCACAGCCGCGCCGCATCGAGATCCAGGCCGCGTGAGCGAGTGATGCGCATGTGCACCGGAGGTGAGCGATGAGCGGTACCGAACGCCTGGCGCAGCTGCGCGCCGACGCCGCGGCCTTGAGCCCGCGCGCCGCGCACATCGCGCTGGCGCTGCTGCCCGCCGTCGATCACCTACCGGATGCGTGGAAGGCCGGCCTGCAAAAGACGCTTGCGCACCGCGCGAGCACAGCGGCGCCGCTCTCGCCGGTCGAGTTCGACGCCCTGCGCGTCACGGCGGCCAGCCTTCCGCACGCGTATCCGGAATGGGTCGTGACCGACCCGGAGCATCCGAAGGCGCGGGCGCTGATCGTGAACGCTTGGCAGGCCGCGCAGCACGCGCGGACGCAGTCCCGGCAGCCGGGCGCCTGAAACCGCCTGAGAAGCCCCCGGCCCTGCGGGGGCAGCGCATGCCTACGCCGTTGTGCGCATCCCCCTACACGGTCCGCACGCCCGGAAAACTAAGCTGGCTGCGGGGCATCGAAAATGGTTTTCGAATCTTTCCGCGATCGCACGCACGCGGGCCGCGCGCTGGCCGGGCGGCTGGCAAACCTGGCGGGCCGCTCCGACGTGACGGTGCTTGCCTTGCCGCGCGGCGGCACACCGGTGGCCTTCGAAGTCGCCAAGGCGTTGCGCGCCCCGCTCGACGTGCTCGTGGTGCGCAAGCTGGGCGTGCCCTGGAGTCCTGAATTTGCCATGGGCGCCATTGCCAGCGGCGGCGAGCGGCTGCTCGACGACGTGCTGGTGCGCGAACTCGGCATCTCCGCAAGGGATGTGGAGGAAGTCGCGGGCAACGAGGCATACGAGCTCGAACGGCGCGAACGCGTGTACCGCGGCGGGCGGCCCGCGCCCGACTTGCGGGGCCGCACCGTGATCCTGGTGGACGACGGCCTCGCCACCGGCTCGACCATGCGCGTTGCCGTGCGTGCGGTGCGCCGGCAGGCGCCGGCCCGCGTCGTGGTGGCGGCGCCCGTGGCAGCGCCCGAAGCATGCGAACTCTTGCGCGGCGAGGCCGACGAAGTGGTGTGTGCCGAAATGCCGGACCCCTTCCTGGGGGTGGGCCGCTGGTACATGGACTTTTCGCAGACCAGCGACGAGGAAGTGTGCCGCCTGCTCGAGGACGCGAACCGCCAGAGCCCCCTTGCAGCCTGAGGACAACGAACATGCAGCAATCACCCATTTCAAGAGAGATCGACGCTCTGCGGCTCGCGGCCCACCCGATGGACGGCTCCGCGGGCGACCATGACGCGCTGCTGGACCTGGTCGGCGACGCCCACTACGTGCTGCTCGGCGAAGCGTCGCACGGCACGCACGAGTTCTATGCGGCGCGCGCGGACATCACGCGGCGCCTGCTGGCCGAGAAAGGCTTCAACGCCGTGGCCATCGAAGGCGATTGGCCCGACGCCTACCGCGTCAACCGCTACGTGCGCGGCGACGGCGAGGACACCAGTGCACGCGATGCGCTCGCCGGCTTCCGACGCTTTCCGACCTGGATGTGGCGCAACGAAGACGTCGCGAGCTTCGTCGAATGGCAGCGCGCCTTCAACGACGCCGGTCCTCCGCAGGGGAAGACGGGCTTCTACGGGCTCGACCTCTACAGCCTGCACGCATCCGTCGAGGCCGTGCTCGCCTACTTCGACCGGACCGACCCCGAGGCGGCGCGCAGCGCGCGCGAGCGCTACGGCTGCTTCGATCGTTTCGGCGACGGCGGGCAGGTCTACGGCCTCATGGCCGGGCTCGGCAACAGCCCCTCATGCCAGCAAGAGGTGATCGGCATGCTGGTCGAGACGCGCCGCGCCTCGGCCGAGGCATGGCGCAGCGGCAATGCGGCGAGCGAGGAAGACGCCTTCGATGCCGAGCAGAACGCGCGCCTGGTGAAGAACGCCGAGGCGTACTACCGCTCGATGTACCTCAGCGACGTGTCGTCCTGGAACCTGCGCGACCGGCACATGGCCGAGACGCTGGGCGAACTGGAGCGCCACCTGTGGCGCGGCAGAGAACGGCCGAAGATCGTGGTGTGGGCGCACAACTCGCACCTGGGCGATGCGCGCGCCACCGAAATGGGCGAGCAGCGCGGCGAGCTCAACGTGGGCCAGCTGGTGCGCGAGCGCCAGGGGCGGGATGCGGTGCTGGTCGGCTTCACCACCCACACGGGCACGGTGATGGCGGCCTCCGACTGGGGTGCGCCGGCAGAACGCAAGCGGGTTCTTCCCTCGCGGCCCGACAGCTACGAAGGCCTCATGCACGAGACCCGCCTGGAGCGCTTCATGCTGCCCCTGCGCGGCGAAGGAAGCCACTTCTTCGCGCTGCGGGAGCGCCGCCTCGAACGTGCCATCGGCGTCATCTACCGCCCCGAGACCGAGCGGCAGAGCCACTACTTCTTCGCCCGCCTGCCGATCCAGTTCGATGCGCTGCTGCACTTCGACCAGACCCGTGCGGTCGAGCCGCTGGAACGCGACTCGGCCGCGGCTGGTGCCGAGGTTCCGGAAACCTATCCCTCGGGCAAGTAGCGTCCGGCTCCGCAAAGAGGCGCGGCTATTCCGAAGGACGCGTACGCGTGAGCCCGGTCGGCGGCCCGTCGATCGCGGTCCAGCCGCCGTCGACCGAGAGCGAACTGCCCGTGATGTAGCTGGCCGCGTCGGAGGCCAGGAAGGCGACCGCCGCGCCCACCTCGGAGGGCTGGCCCCAGCGGTTGAACACCGTGTGCGCGGCGTAGGTGTCGTAGATCTCCGGCCGCTCCTTCAGCGGCGCAGTGAGCCGCGTCTCGATGACGCTCGGCATCACGGCGTTGACGCGAACGCCGAATCCGCCCACCTCCGACGCAAAGCCCTTCACCATCTGCGCGATGCCGGCCTTGCTGGCAGCGTAAATGCCGAGGCCGGGCTCGAGCGTAACGGCGCGCATCGACGAGCACAGCACGATGCTGCCGCCACGCTGCTTCATCATCGGTTCGCCGAAGCGGCGCAGGAAATGGAAGGCGCCCTTCAGGTTCAGGTTCATCACCTGGTCGAATTCGTCGTCGGTGTAGTCGACGATGAGCTTGCGGATGTTCAGTGCCGGCGTGGCCACCGCAATGTCGACCCGGCCGTGCGCCGCGAGCGTGTGGTCGGCCAGCGCCGCGATGTCGGAGCCGCTGGCGGCATCGGCCGGCATCCATTCGGCCGAGCCGCCCCGCCCGGTGATCTCGTGCGAGGTAGCGCGCGCGCCTTCGCTGTCGCGATCCGCGCAGACCACATGCGCACCGAGGTCGCCCAACGCATGGGCGGACGCCTGGCCGATGCCCGATGCGGCGCCCAGCACTACGGCGATTTTTCCGTTCAGGTCGAAGAGTTGTCGATAGTTCTGCATGTCGAAGGTCCGATGAAAAGAAAAAGGCTCAGGGCAGCATCCAGGCCAGCGCTCCGGTCTGAAGATAGACCAGCCCCGACAGCGCCAGCAACAGCAGCACGCTCCAGCCGATGGTCTTGCGGAAGATGATGCCTTCCTGGCCGATGACGCCGACCGCGGCCGCGCCCACGGCCAGGCTCTGCGGCGAGATCATCTTGCCGAGCACGCCGCCCGATGCATTGGCCGCCGCCAGCAACGCCGGCCGCAGGCCGGTCTCTTGCGCGGCGGCCACCTGCAACGCACCGAAGAGCGCGTTGGACGAGTTGTCGGAGCCCGTCACGGCCACGCCCAGCCAGCCGATCACCGGCGACAGGAACGCGAAGGCCGAACCGGTCTGCGCCATCCAGCGGCCGAGCGTGATGGTCTGGCCCGAGTAGTTCATGACGAAGGCCAGCGCCAGCACGCACAGCACGGTCGGGATCGCCCAGCGCAGCTGCTTCAGCGTGGCGCCGTAGATGCCGATGGCCGCGCCGGGCCCCACGCGCAGCAGGACGGCCGACAGCACGCCCGCGAAGAGCAGCAAGGTGCCGGTCGCCGAGAGCGCGTTGAGCACGAACTGCGTGCCCACCGGCGCTCCGGCGGCGTTGGCGATTGCGAGGCCCGGCCAGGCGAAGCGGAGGGTTCCATACCCGAGCCACGCCTTGATGCCGTCCATCTGCGCGAGCGAGAAGACCGCGATGATGAGCACATAAGGCGCATACGCCGTCCATACCGCGCCGCTTGCGTGCCGCGCCGCCTCGGCCGAGGCCGGCTCGATGTCCTCGATGTTGCCGCAGGGCTCCGGCGTCCAGACCTTGAGGAACAGCAGCAGCGCGCCGGCCGAACCGAGCGCGCCGAACACGTCGGCCAGTTCCACCGAGATGTGGTTGGCCGCAACCCATTGGGAGACGGCGAAGGCCACGCCCGCCACCACTGCGGCGGGCCACACCTGCCGCAGACCCCGCTTGCCGTCCAGGATGAACATCAGGATCAACGGCACGAAGGCCGCCAGCAGCGGCGTCTGGCGCCCGACAATGGCGCCGAGCAGTCCGAAGGGTTCGCCCGACACCTTGGCGAGCGTGACGATCGGCACCGCGAGCGCGCCGAAGGCGACCGGCGCCGTGTTGGCGACCAGCGCCAGCACCACAGCCTTCATGGGCCGCACGCCGATGCCCAGCAGCATGGCGCCGGAGATCGCAATGGGGGTTCCGGAGCCGGCCAGGGCCTCGATGAGCGCGCCGAAGCTGAACGCGATGATGATGGCCTGGATGCGCGGATCGGGGCTGATGCGCGCGAAGCTGTCCCGCAGCACCGCGAAGTGCCCGGACTTCACCGTCATGTTGTAGAGCCAGATGGCATTGACGATGATCCACAGCACCGTGAGCACGCCGAACGCCGCGCCGTAGAGGCCAGTGTTCAGCGTTGCGGCCCATGGCATGCCGTAGGCGAACACCGCCACCAGCATGCACACGGCCAGTGAAACCAGCGCGGCGATGTGCGGCGCAATCCTGAGCCAGCCGAGCATCAGGAACATGACGAGAAGCGGAAGCGCAGCCAGCGCCGACGACATGAGCAATGACCCGCCGACCGGGTCGTAGATTTGTTGGTACAAGTTGTTGTCTCCGGATTTTTCTTTTTCGCGGCACGATCGCCGCGGCCACAGCTCAGGGCTTGAAGAACGGCGTGGGCACCATCAGCCGTGTGTCCTGCGACACCAGGTAGGCGGCTTGGGCACTCTTCTCGAGGTAGGCGGCCCACTCGGGGTCTCGCTGCATGCCGGCGCGCTTGCGCTCGCGATCGGCTGCGTCTTCGAACACCCAGATGTGCGTGTAGCTGTTGACGTTGCCGGTTTCGGTCTGCAGGTAGGCGAGCGGCTCGCCAAGGTGGCGGCGCTGCACGCCGTAGCCGTGCTCCGCATACAGAGCAAGGTGCTTCTTCAAGGTGCCGGGCCGGCAGGTATAGGTGCGAACGTCGTAGAGCATGGGACCTCCTTTTTTCTTGCTCGATGAATGAATGAATGGATGAATGAATAGCCCGGTCAGTCCACGGTGGCACCGGAGCGTTCGACCAGCGCGCCCCATCGAGCCACTTCCTGCCCGACGAACTTCTGGAACGCTTCCTGCGAATCGCCCACCGGGTCGGCGCCCAGTTCCTTCAGGCGCGCCTGCACCGCGGGATCGGCCACCGCCTTGGCAATGGCGGAAGAAAGCTTCGCGGCTACGGGCGCGGGCGTGGCGGCCGGCGCGAAGAGGCCGAACCACGAGCGCGCATCCAGCTTGGGATAGCCCGCTTCGGCAAAGGTGGGCACGTCGGGCAGGTTGGCGCGGCGCGTGCCGCCGGTCACGGCCAAAGGCCGCAGGCGGCCCGCCTGCACCTGCGGGAGCGCTTCGGGCAGATTGGCGAACATGGCCTGCACCTGCCCCCCGACAAGGTCGTTCTGCGCCAGGGCGCCGCCCTTGTAGGGCACGTGCATCATGCGAACGCCTGCCAGCGTGTTGAACTGCTCACCGGCCAGGTGCGCCGCAGTGCCGGTGCCGCCCGATGCGAAGTTGACCTTGCCGCCCTCCGCCTTGGCATAGGACGCAAGCTCCGCCGGCGACTTTGCCGGCACCGAGGGATGGACCACCAGCAGCAGCGGCACCGAAGCAAGGTTGGACAGCGCGGCGAAATCCGAAGTGAGCTTGTAGTCCAGCTTGCGGTAAAGCGTGGCATTGATCGCGTGGCTGGAGGTGGCCATTAGCAGCGTGTAGCCGTCGGGCGCCGCGCGGGCCACCGCCACTGCGCCGATGTTGCCGTTGGCACCGGCCTTGTTGTCGATCACCACGGGCTGGCCCAATTGCTCCGACACCTTCTGCCCCACTACGCGTGCGATCACGTCGGTGGCGCCGCCTGCGGAGAAGGGCACCACGATCCGGATCGGCCGGTTCGGAAAATCTCCCGCCGATGCTGCGGGTTGCGCATTGGCACCTGCGCCCGCGGCGATGCCCAGCGCCGCGGCCAGCGCCGTCCATGTCTTCTTCATGTCTTGTCTCCTTGGTTGTCTGATGACGCGCTCAGGCCGTCGATGCGAGCGCCGAGCGGCGCAGGGCCGACAGCGTGGTTCGCGGCGTGAGGATCTCGGGCTCGATGGCCAGTTCGATGAGGCAGGCGCCGCCCGACGCGAGCGCGCGGTCCAGCGCGGGCGCGAAAGCCTCGCTGTCCTCGACCCTTTCGGCATGCAGGCCGAAGGACCTGGCATAGGCGACGAAGTCGGGGTTGCACAGGTCGGTGCCGATGGGGCGGCCCGGATAGTTCGCCTCCTGGTGCATGCGGATCGTTCCGTACATGCCGTTGTCGAAGACGATGAAGATGATCGCGAGGCCGTGGCGCTTCACCGTCGCGAGCTCCTGCGAGGTCATGAGAAAGCAGCCGTCGCCCGCCAGGCACACCACCTGCCGCGAGGGTTCGTGCAACTTGGCCGCAATGGCGGCCGGCACGCCGTAGCCCATGGCGCCGCTGGTGGGCGCCAGCTGGCTGCGCGGCCGCGAGAACTGGTAGTAGCGGTGCGCCCATGCGCTGTAGTTGCCGGCGCCGTTGGTCAGGATGGCGTCTGGCTCGAGCTTGTCGCGCAAGGCGAGGATCACGCGCGCCGGGTCCAGGCGCGCCTCGCGCGGCATGGGCGACACATAGCGCGTGTAGCGGGCATGCAGCTCATGCAGCCAGCCGCGCCAGGCAGACGCATCGACAGGCGCGAGCCTTGCCGCCGCCTCCGCGAATGCGTCCATGCCCGCGAGCACCTTGAGCTCGGGCTGGTACACGCGGCCCAGCTCTTCCGCGCACGGCAGCACGTGCACCAGCCGCTGCTGAGGCACGGGCACCTCCAGCAGCGTGTAGCCGCTGGTGACGATCTCGCCGAGGCGCGTGCCCACGGCAATCAGCAAGTCGGCGTCGCGTACCGCCTGTGCGAGTTCGGGGTTCAGGCCGATGCCCACTTCGCCCACGTAGTGGGCGCCGCGATTGTCGAACAGGTCTTGCCGCCGGAACGCGCAGGCCACGGGCAGGCCGTTCTGTGCCGCAAAGCGTTCGATGTCGCGCAGGCCCGCGCCGGTCCAGCCGGGTCCGCCAAGGATCATCAGCGGCTTGCGTGCCTGTGCCAGGCATTCGCGCAGCCTTGCCATGGCCTCGGGCGCTGGATGCGGCTGCGGGATCTCCACCTTCGGCACGCGGCGCGGAAACGCCGAGTCGGTCAGCATGTCCTCCGGCAAGGCCAGCACCACGGGACCGGGACGGCCCGACATCGCGACCGAAAAAGCGCGCGCCATGTACTCCGCAACGCGAGACACGTCGTCGATCTGCGCGACCCACTTGGCAAAGGTGCCGAACATGCGCCGGTAGTCGATCTCCTGGAAGGCTTCGCGCTCGAGCATGTCGCGCCCCACCTGCCCGATCAGGAGGATCATGGGCGTGGAGTCCTGGAAGGCGGTGTGCACGCCGATGCCGGCATTGGTGGCACCGGGGCCGCGGGTCACCATGCAGATGCCGGGCCGGCCCGTGAGCTTGCCGTGGGCCTCGGCCATGAAGGCGGCGGCGCCTTCGTGCCGGCAGGCGATGACGCGCAGCGCCTGCTGCTCGGCATAGAGCGCGTTCAGCACATCGAGGTAGCTCTCGCCCGGCACGCAGAAGACGGTGTCGGTGCCTTGCGCCAACAAGGCCTCGACGACCTGCTGGCCGCCCGTGCTGAGCTTGGGAATGTCATTCATCACTGTCGATCGCCCGCGTGGCCGCGGTCAGTTGCAAAGGTGATGAACTCTATGCAGGCAGGCCGCCTTGCCGTTAGGACTTAAGCAACCTTGAATTGCACTTTTCCGCAGCGTGCCCGCGCCGCGTCCGGCCGCTACACCGGGTCGGAATAGCGCTTCTTGAACTCGCCGGGCGTGAGCTGCGTGTGCTTCTTGAAGAACCTGCAGAAGTAGGCGAAGTCCTCGAAGTTGAGCTGGAAGGCGATCTCCGCCACCGCCATGTCGGTGTTGCTCAGCAGGCGCTTGGCTTCGAGGATGAGGCGCTCGTGCACCAGTTGCCCCGCCGTCTTGCCAAGCGTTCGCTTCACGGCATCGTTGAGCTGGCGCTCGGTCACGTGCAGGCTCTGGGCATAGTCGCGCACGGGCCCGAAGTCCAGGTAGTGCTGCTCGATCAGCAGCTTGAAGCGCTTGGTGAGCGAGTAGCTCTGGGGCGAGACGCCATCGGCTTCATGCGCCGGATAGAGCCGCCGAAGCCGCGTGAGGAGGATCAGCAGGTAGGAGCGGACGATGTCGAAGCGTCCCTCCGCCCGGCTCGTCACTTCCCGCTCCATCTCGTGCAGGAGCGGCATCAGTTCGTCGTGCCGGTCCTTGTCGAGGTAGAGCACCGGCGTGTCGCCTGCGATGTGAAAGAACGGAAACTGCGCGATGTCCTCGGACCTCGGGAACATCTGCACGAAGAACTCGGTGCTGAAGTTGATTACGAAGCCCCTTGGCCGCACCGACGAGGCCCACGAATGAAGCTGTCCGGGCGACACGAAGAAAACCGTGTGGGGCCGCACCTCGAAGCTCTCGAAGTCCAGCATGTGCGTGCCGGCCGCATCGCTCATCCACAGCAGGTGGTAGTAGTTGTGCCGGTGCGGAAACGCACGCGGAATCTCCGGCCGGTCCTGCAGCTTGACGAGGTCGAAGTAGAACGCGGCGGCCTCGCCGCTGAAGTCGGAACTGTCGAACGTGGGGAAGTCGGGGGCGGCAAGGGCAGTCACGCGGTCTCGCTGATGGGAAGCGCTGAAAGGGGCGCATTCTAGGAGCCCGCGCCAGCACCGGCTGGCGCGGGCGCGACCCGCCGCTACTGCGCGACGATCACACCTTCGAGCGGCTGCAGCACCAGCTCGCCCTTCACGGCGCCGGTGCGGCCGGCATGCGTCGAGGCGAGCACGACGCTTTCGGCCGGCAGCAGTTGCGAGGCCACGGGCGTGTCGCCGGCGGCGAAGTTCAGCAGCACCACGAGCCGCCGCGTGCCCGAACCCCTGGCATAGGCCAGCACATCGGCACCGGCTTCGAACTGCTCGTGGCTTCCCTCGTGCAGCGCGGGCTCGCGGCGCCTGAGCGCAATGAGCTTCTTGTAGAGCTGCAGCATGGAGTCCGGATCGGCCTGCTGCACCTCGACGTTGCGCATGCCCCAGTCGCCGCCCAGGCGCAGCCAGGGCGTGCCATCCGTGAAGCCCGCGGCGTGCGCGCGGCTCCATTGCATCGGCGTGCGCTGGGGGTCGCGCCCCAGGCCCTTGCCGGGCTCGTTCTTCTCGAACGGGTCCTGCACTTCATCGGGCGGAATGGGAACGTCCGTAAGGCCGATCTCGTCGCCGTAGTAGAGCGTGGGCGTGCCGCGCAGCGTGAGAAGCAGCATGGCCGCGAGCCGCGCCCTCTCTTGCCCGACACGGCTCGCGATGCGCGGCTTGTCGTGGTTGCCCAGCACCCAGTTGGGCGCCGCGCCATGCGGCAATGCGGCTTCGTAGTCGCGCACGATGCGATCGATCTCCGCCGCACGCCACGGCGCGGTGATGAGCTGGAAATTGAACGGCAGCTGAACGCCCTGCAGCAATCCGTCGGAGGTGCGCCCGTAGTAGGCCATGAGCCGTTCCAGCGGAAGATAAAGCTCGCCGATCAGCACGCGCGCGGAAGCCTCGTCGCTGAACTCGTCAACCACGCGCCGCATCTCCGCGACGATGTCCTGCATCTCGGGGCGGTCGGTCGTGTAGAGCGGCAGCAGCCGATGCGAGGGGTCCTGCCCCGGCTGGAACGACGGGTTCTGCGGGTTGTCGCGAAACTCGGCGTCCTTGATGAGGTGGTAGAGCACGTCGACGCGAAAACCGTCCACGCCCCGGCGCAGCCAGAAGCGCAGCACGTCGTACATGGCCTGACGCACTTCGGGGTTGCGCCAGTTGAGGTCGGGCTGCTCCTTGAGAAACGAATGGCAGTAGTACTGCCCGCTTGCTTCGTCGAAGGTCCATGCGGGTCCGCCGAAGTTGCTCAGCCAGTTGTTGGGAGGGCCGCCGCCTGGCGCGGGGTCTCGCCACAGGTACCAGTCGCGCTTGGAGTTGTTGCGCGAGGCCCGGCTCTGCATGAACCACGGATGCCGGTCCGACGTGTGATTGGGCACGAAGTCCAGCACCAGCTTCAGGCCGCGCGCCTTGCATTCGGCGGCCAGCGCATCGAAGTCCTCGAGTGTTCCGAAGCGCGGGTCGACATTGCAGTAGTCGGATATGTCGTACCCGAAGTCGGCCATTGGTGAGGGGTAGATCGGCGAAATCCAGACGGCATCCACGCCAAGCTCGACCAGATAATCGAGCCGCCTCTGGATGCCTCGCAAGTCGCCGATCCCGTCTCCATCGCTGTCCTGGAACGAACGCGGATAGATCTGATAAACGATTCCGTTCTTCCACCAAGCATCGGCCGACATCGAATTTCCTTTCGTGTTGTTGCATTGCGAGGTACCTATTCTTAGGAGGTTCCCCTGCATGATCAACGACCTTTGGTACAAGAACGCCGTGGTGTATTGCCTCTCCGTCGGAACCTTCATGGATTCCAACGGCGACGGCTGCGGCGACTTCGAAGGCCTGACACGGCGGCTGGAGTACCTTCATGGCCTGGGCGTCACGACGCTGTGGCTGATGCCGTTCCATCCATCGCCGGGCCGCGATGACGGCTACGATGTTTCGGACTATTACAACGTCGACCCCCGATTCGGCACGCTCGGCGACTTCGTCGAGTTCACGCATTCGGCCGAGCAGCTCGGCATGCGCGTGCTGATGGACCTGGTCGTCAACCACACCTCGGACCAGCACCCCTGGTTCCAGGATGCGCGCAAGGGACCGAAGTCAAAGTACCACGACTGGTATGTGTGGTCCGACAAGAAGCCGCGCCGCTTCACCGACGGTGTGGTCTTTCCGGGCGTGCAGAAATCGACCTGGAACTTCGACAAGCTCGCAAGGCGCTGGTTCTTTCACCGCTTCTACGAGTTCCAGCCCGACCTGAATACCGCGAACCCGGCCGTGCAGGCGGAGATCCTGAAGATCATGGGCTTCTGGACGCAACTGGGCGTGTCGGGCTTCCGCATGGACGCGGTGCCTTTCGTGATCGGCGCGAAGGGCCCGAACGTGGTGCACCCGACCGAGAGGTTCGACATGCTGCGGGAGTTTCGTGAGCTGCTCCAGTGGCGCCGCGGCGACGCCGTCATCCTGGCCGAGGCGAACGTGCTGCCGAAGACCAACATGGCTTACTTCGGCGACGAGGGCGAGCGGCTGCACATGATGTTCAACTTCCAGGTCAACCAGAACCTGTTCTATGCCATGGCCGCGGGCGACACGCGGCCGCTGGTCAAGTCACTGGAAGCCACCCGCGAGCGGCCCGCCACTTCGCAATGGGGCATATTCCTTCGCAACCACGACGAGCTCGACCTCGGGCGCCTGCGGCCGGCGCAGCGCAAGCGCGTGTTCGAGGCCTTCGGCCCCGAGAAGGACATGCAGCTGTACGACCGCGGCATACGCCGGCGCCTCGCACCCATGCTCGGCGGCAACCGGCGCCGCCTGGAGCTTGCCTACAGCCTCATGCTTACCTTGCCCGGCACGCCGGTGATGCGCTATGGCGACGAGATCGGCATGGGCGACGACCTGCGCCTGCCGGAGCGCAACTGCGCCCGGACGCCGATGCAGTGGTCCACCGAACGCCAAGGCGGGTTCACAACCTCTTCCAAACCGGTGGTGCCGGTCATCACGGGCGGCGCCTACGGTTTCGAGCATGTGAACGTGGCGGCGCAGCGCCGCGATCCCGATTCGCTGCTCAACTGGATGGAGCGCGCGTTCCGCATGCGAAAGGAGGTGCCGGAGATCGGATGGGGCGACTTCATGGTGATTCCGCACCCGGAGAAGGCCGTGCTCGTGATCCGCTACGAATGGCGCGGCAACGCAGTGGCGTTCGTCCATAACTTCGACGAGAACCCGCTCGAAATCAAGCTCGAGGCCAAGGCATTCGGCAAGCACGGGGAACAGCTGGTCAACCTGCTTTCCAACGCGCACAGCCGCGCCAACGCCAAGGGAATGCACTGCATGCTGCTCGAGCCCTACGGCTATCGCTGGTTCCGCGTGGGCCCGCTGGACTACCTGCTCAAGCGCGAAGAGATGTGAGGCCGCCCCCCGGCTTACGGGCTATGGGGGATTGCGCGAGGTACCCACCCCGGCGCTTCTGACACACTCGCTGTGCAGAGCGGGCCGCATCGCGCTGCTTTTTCAACGCCAATGAACTCATCAGGTCTCCGGAATATCCACTTCAGCTTGAACACGCGCCTGGGCCTCGGCGTGGCCGCGGTGGTCCTGGCGGCCACGTTCGCGATTGCGGCAGTGGCATTGCATGTGGTCAAGAGGAGCATGAAGGCCTCGATCGAAAGCGAAGCGTTCGCACGGCTGTCGGCCATCGCAAATACGATAGACCAAAAGTTCGTCAGCCGCCGCATCCTGCTCGAGACCTTTGCGGCGAGCGCGGGCTCGAACGACTTTGCGGATGCATCGGCATTGCAGGCCTTTGTCGAGAAGCATCCATCGCTGCGCAAAGCCTTCAGCAATGTGGCGTTCTTCACCGCCGAGGGCAACCTGGCCGCCAGCCTCAGCGGCGCGCAGCAGCCCGGCAGGGTGAACATCCAGGACCGGCGCTACTTCCAGGAAACCATCGCATCCAAGGCAAGCGTCATTTCCGAACCGTACCTGAACCGGCTCACCGGCCTGGCGCAGATCGCCCTCACTGCCCCGGTGCTGGACTCCGGCGGCAACGTCAAGTATGTGATCTCGGGTGCCATCGACCTCAAGGAGCGAAACATACTGGGCGAGCTTGCCGACGTGAAGTTCGGCGAAAGCGGCTACCTCTTCATCACGAGCACCGACGGCGCGGTGATCGATCATCCGCGAACGGAGCGCGTCATCAACCAGACCGGCCTGAAAGGTGTGGGCAACCCCGAGATCGAACTCCCGATGGCGGGCTACGAAGGCGCCGCAGAGGGGGTCAACCACGCGGGCGTGCACGCCCTCTATGCATTCAAGCGCCTGCGCGAGACGAACTGGGTCCTGGGCTCCATGTATCCCAGCGCCGAGGCATTCGGCCGCGTCAAGGCCATCGAGCGCTCGGCATGGATCGGGGCGGTGGTGCTCGCCATGCTGGCGGGCGCGCTGGCTCTCGCCCTCGTGCAGCGGCGGCTCAAGCCGCTCACGCATCTTCACCGGCACATGCTCGACGTGGACAACCCGGCCTTCGAGCGGACCGCGCCGCGCACCTATGCGCAGGACGAGATCGGCGATATCGCGCGCACCTTCGACACACTGATGTCCCAGCACAAGGCGAGCGAAAAGTTCCTGCGCGACATCACGGACAACCTGCCCGCGATGGTGTCGCACGTCGATGCGCAAGGCCGCTACACCTTCGTGAACGCGCCGCTGTGCAAGAGGCTCGACCGCGGCGCGGCCCAGCTGATCGGACGGGAGGCACGCAGCTTCGGCGCAGAGGACCAGGCCATGAACGCGGCGGTCGAACGGGTGATGGCCGGCGAGGCGGTCAGCTTCGAAGGCCGCGGCGATGCGAGTCTGGGCGAGCAGGACCGCTACTTCCAGACCGAGCTCATTCCCGACCGCGACAAGGGCGGACAGGTTCGCGGCTACTACGCCATGACCTCCGACGTGACGGAGCGCAAGCGCATCGAATTCAGCCTGGCGCACAGCGAAGCGCAGGTCCGCATCATCGCGGACAACATCCCTGCCCTGGTGTCGCACGTCGATGCATCGCTCACGTACACCTTCGTCAATGCCCAGGTCATGGCGCTACACAGGGAGCGTGCCATGGTCGGCCGCTCGATGCCCGAGGTCCGCGGCCCCGACGACTTCGCGATCGTGGCGCCCGCCTACGAGCGCGCGCTGGCCGGCGAGACGGTGGTCATCGAGAAAGCCGGCGATGAGGCGCTGGGTATCGGCAACCGGACCTTCAAGGCCCACTACATTCCGGACCGGGATGCGAACGGCAAGGTACAGGGCGTCTTCGCGATGACTTTCGACGTCACCGACGAAGTGAACATACGCAAGGCCCTGAGCGCGCAGGAAAAGCGGCTGCGCGACGTGACCGACAGCATTCCGGCGCTGGTGGGCTATTTCGACAGCGAGGAGAACTGCCTGTTTGCCAACAGCCGCGCACGGCGGATGGCGGGCCTGGGCGACGGGCCGCTCGACGGCGTAACCCTGCGCTCGTCGGTTGGCAGGGAGGTCTACCGGCAGCAGAGGCCCTACCTGCCGCTCGTGCGCGAAGGCAAGTCGGTGCGGTTCCCGGTCCGGGCGCCGCTGTACGGAAAGCCCGGCTACTTCCAGAGCAACCTGATTCCCGACAAGGACGCGGAGGGCAAGGTCATCGGGTTCTATCTGATGACCTTCAACATCACCGCCCTGAAGCAGGCGCAGCTGCGGCAGGCCGAAAGCGAGATCCGGCTGCGCACCATCACCGACAACCTGCCGGCGCTCATCACCTACATCGACCGCGATGAAAAGATCACGTTCGCCAATGCCACCTACCGCGACTGGCTGGGCGTGGAACCCTCCCAGCTGCTGGGCCGCCATGTGAGCGAAGTGTCGGGGCCCGAACTGTATCTTTCGCGCAAGGCGATGATCGAGCGCGCGCTGGCCGGCGAGCGCGTCGAGTTCGAGGCCAAGACCCGCACGAAGGACTTCGACCGCACGACCCGCGTCAGCTACGTGCCCGACATCGGCCCCGACGGCGTGACGCGCGGGATCTTTGCGCTCAGCCTGGACATCAGCGCGTTGAAGGCGGTCGAGCACAAGCTGATCGAACTCGCGCGGCTCGACACGCTCACGGGCCTTGCGAACCGGCTCGCCTTCAACGAGTTCCTCCCCGGCGCCCTCGCGCGCGCCGAGCGCTCGGGCAATGCCCTGGCGGTGCTGTTTCTCGACATCGACCGCTTCAAGACCATCAACGACACGCTCGGCCATGCGACCGGCGACGGGGTGCTGGTGGAATATGCGCAGCGCCTGGTGGCCAGCGTGCGGGCCACCGACACCGTGGCGCGCCTTGCCGGCGACGAGTTCGTGATCGTGCTGGAAAACGTGCATACGCGAGAAGCCGCCGTGGCCGTTGCGCGCAAGATCGTCGACCAGATCGGCACCTCGCCTTTCGTGCTCTACGGCCAAAGCCTCAAGGTCACGACCAGCATCGGCATTGCCTTCCACCAGTCCGGCGAAACCCCGGTCGGCGCCGCGGACCTGCTGGCACGCGCGGACGCGGCGCTTTACCGGGCCAAGTCCTCCGGCCGCAACACCTTCGGCTTTTCCGATTGACGCGCTTCGCCCGGGCGATCTTCGGCGGCCTGAGAACTTTTGTAGTGCTGTGTGGCGCCGATGCGCAACCGCCTCCAGTCCTCTGCTGACAAGCCCCGCCTTGCCCCTCAGAATCACCCCCACAGGAGATTCAATTCATGTCCCCCACCGAAGTCGTCACGCCCGAGCAACTGCTGCATGCGCTGGAGGTCCAGAGCCGGATGCCGATCCTGCGGATCGGCCAGGCGCTGATGGCGCTGGGCGTGCTCACCGAAGAGCAACTGCGCTCGGGCCTGGCCCAGCAGCAGCTCGATCGCAGCGTGCCGCTCGGTGAAACCCTGGTGCGCATGGGCGTCGTCACCAAAGCCCAGCTGCAGGCGGCGCTGGTGCGCAAGATGGGCTACCCGCTTGTGAACCTGCATACGTTTCCGGTGGCGGTGGATGCCCTGCGCACGCTCAGCCACGGCGTTGCGCGGCGCCTGCAGGTCATGCCGCTCATGATCCACGAAGGGCGCCTCGTTCTTGCCATGGACGACCCGGCGAGCCGGCATGCCGCAATCGACGAGGTGGAGTTCATCACGCAGATGAAGGTCGTGCCGGTGATCGGCGAATGCCTGGTGCTGGACACCGTGCTCTACAAGGCCTACGGCAAATTGGGCAGCATCACCGCCGACCCCACCATCGTGCACGATCCCTCGCGGCCGCTGGACTTCGATACGGCCGACACCAGCGAGCTGCTCGTCACGCTCGAGAAGGAAGAGCGTGCCCCCGCCGTCGAAGAAGCGCCGATCGAGCAGTCGGACAACTCGCTGGTGCGCATGATCAACAGCATGATCATCGACGCGCACCGCGAGGGCGTTTCCGACATCCACATCGAGAGCTACCCGGGCCAGGAAAAGACGCGCATCCGGTTCCGCCGCGACGGGCGGCTGCGCACCCACCTGGAACTGCCGGCAACCTACCGCAACGTGGTGGTGGCTCGCATCAAGATCATGTGCGACCTGGACATCAGCGAAAGGCGCAAGCCGCAGGACGGCAAGATCAACTTCGCGAAGTTTTCACCCCAGCACCGCATCGAGCTGCGTGTGGCCACCATCCCCACCGCCAACGGGCTGGAGGACGTGGTGATGCGCATCCTGGCCTCCGCACAGCCCATTGCGCTGGACAAGCTCGGACTGTCGCAGCGCAACCTGGCGCACTTCAAGGAGGCGGTCGAACGCCCCTACGGCATGGTGCTTTGCGTGGGCCCCACGGGCTCGGGCAAGACCACCACGCTGCACTCGGCGCTCATGCACATCAACACGCCGGAGCGAAAGATCTGGACGGCAGAAGACCCGATCGAGATCACCCAGCCGGGCTTGCGCCAGGTGCAGGTCAACCCGCGCATCGACTGGACCTTTGCCAAGGCGCTGCGGGCCTTTGTGCGCGCCGATCCCGACGTGATCATGGTCGGCGAAATCCGCGACGAGGAAACCGCCAAGACCGCCATCGAGGCCTCGCTCACGGGCCACCTGGTGCTGTCGACGCTGCACACCAACAGCGCACCCGAAACCGTGACGCGGCTCCTGGACATGGGCATGGACCCGTTCAATTTTGCCGACTCGCTGCTGGCGGTGCTGGCGCAGCGGCTGGTGCGCCGCCTGTGCAGCCACTGCGTCCAGAGCCGCCCCATGCGCGAGGAAGAAGTCGAGGAACTGCTAGCCGACTACATGCATTCCTTCACCGCGCAGGACACGCCGGCCGAACGCGAGGCGGTGCGCAAGAACTGGCTCGGCCAGTACGGCCGCGACGGCCAGCTCCAGTCCTTCTCGAGCACCGGATGCGCGCACTGCGACAACACCGGGTTCAATGGGCGCGTCGGCATTCACGAACTCATGGTGATTTCCAGGACCCTGCGCCGCCTCATCCAGAACGGCGCCCGCGCCGAGGAACTGCAGGCCGCCGCTTTGCAGGAAGGCATGCGCACCCTGCGCCAGGACGGCATCGACAAGGTCCTCGCGGGCAAGACCTCCATCGAAGAGGTGCGGGCGACCAGCAACGTTTGAATGGGCGATGGAGGGTGCGCGGCGCCCGCCTGCTCAGGCAGCATCCCACGCCACCGCCGGCAGCATGGCGACGGCCGGCCGCGCAAACAGATAGCCCTGGAACAGGCCCACGCCAAGCGACTGGAGCGCGTGCACTTCGTCAGATGACTCGACGCCTTCGGCCACGGTGCGAATGCCAAGCTCGATGCAGGTGCCGACGAAGCCCTTCACGATGCTGAGCCGGACCGGGTCGTTGTGGATGTTGCGCACCAGGCCCATGTCGATCTTCACCACGTCGGGCTGGAAGCCGGCAAGCAGTTCGAAACCCGCATAGGCGGCGCCGAAGTCGTCGATGGCCGAGGTGAATCCGTAGTCCTTGTAGGTGCGGAAGGCGGCCGCCAAGCCGCGCAGGTCGGCCACGCGCTCGCCTTCGGTGATTTCGAACATCAAGCGGTGGACCGGAAAGTTGCAGCGCCGCGCCGCCGCCATCGCGGTATGAAAGCACTCGGTCGGCCCGGCCACGTCGTTGGGCATCACGTTGAGGCTGAGCTTCGATTCCATGCCCAGTGCAGATGCCATTTCGATGGCCTTCACGCGGCAGGCCTCATGGAACGCAAACCGATGCTGCGGCGTCACTCGGGAGAAGACCTCCTGGGCACCCTCTCCCGAGGCACCCCGCACCAGCGCTTCGTGGGCGAAGATTTCCCGCCGCTCGAAATCCACGATCGGCTGGAAGGCCATGACGAACCCGGCGGCGGAGCCCTCAGGAAAGCTGGCATCGGCCATTGCTGTGGAAATCACTGGAACGGATCCTCTGAATGGGCCAGGTAGGTAGATAGTGCACAGTCTTCAAATGTAACCTCTCTGTCACCAATTTCGTTGCCGCCGTCGTTTTTGCGCGAATTGGCGTCGCATCGCGGTGAAAACTCATCCGAAAGGCAGATCGAGTTCGATCCAGGCCGGCGCATGATCGCTCGCGCCCGGCCGGCCGCGCACCTCTCGGTCCACGTTCGCATCGACCAGCAAGGGTGCGAGTTCGCCGTTCAGCAGCAGATGGTCGATGCGCAGGCCCGCATTGCGCGGCCAGCGGTTTCGCCAGTAGTCCCAATAGGTGTAGATGGCCTCGTCGGGATGGCAGGCACGCAGCGCATCGGTCCATCCCTGCTTCAAGAGGCGCGCAAAGGCGGCGCGGCTCTCGGGCTGCAGCAGCGCATCGTCCCGCCATGAGGCGGGGTTGTAGATGTCGGCATCGGTGGGCACCACGTTGAAGTCGCCGGCCAGCACAACCGGCATGCCGCAATGAAAGAGGCGCTCTGCGTGCGCGTTGAGCCGCTCGAACCACTCGAGCTTGTAGTCGAACTTGGGACCGGGCTGCGGATTGCCGTTGGGCAGGTACAGGCAACCGACGACCACGCCGTTTACCACCGCCTCGACATAGCGGCTCTGGCTGTCTTCGGAATTGCCGTCCAGGCCCCGGCCGGTCTCGATCGGCTCTCTTCCGCGCGCGAGGATGGCAACGCCGTTCCAGGAGCGCTGTCCGTGGAACACCACGCCGTAGCCTGCGTCGCGGATCGCGGCTTCCGGAAAGTTCGTATCGGGCGCCTTGAGTTCCTGCAGGCACGCAACGTCGGGACGGGATTCAGCCAGCCACTCCAGTAGGCGAGGCAACCGGCTGTTCACGCCATTGACGTTGAAGGTCGCGATCTTCATGGACTCCGCATCGAAGAGGAACGAGAGTCTTGATCATGGCCCTGAAGCCGGACCGGCCTTGTCGGAGAACATGCCCTGAGGCGCCCCGCTGCTGTGGGTGCGCGGCCGCGCCTCACGCGGTATGGGTGCCTTTTTCGTACCAGCCCTGCGACCTGTTGACCACCGCGACCACCAGCAGCATCACCGGCACTTCGATCAGCACGCCCACCACCGTGGCCAATGCGGCGCCCGACTGGAAGCCGAACAAACTGATGGCCGTGGCCACCGCCAGTTCGAAGAAATTGCTGGCGCCGATCAGCGCCGACGGGCCCGCGACGCAATGTGCCACGCCCAGCTTGCGGTTGAGCACATAGGCCAGCCCGGAGTTCAGGAACACCTGGATCAGAATGGGCACCGCAAGCAGCGCGATCACCAGCGGCTGCCGCAGGATGGCCTCGCCCTGGAAAGCGAACAGCAGCACCAGCGTGAGCAAGAGCGCCGAGATGGACCATGGCCCGAGCCGCGCCGCAACAGCCTGGAAGTGCGCCGCGCCCTTCCTGAGCAACTGCTTGCGCAGCAGTTGCGCAATGATCACCGGCACCACGATGTACAGGCCAACCGACGTCAGCAGCGTGTCCCAAGGCACCGTGATCGACGAAAGCCCGAGCAGGAGCGCAACCACGGGTGCGAAGGCCACCACCATGATCGCGTCGTTGAGCGCCACCTGCGACAGCGTGAAGTACGGATCGCCCTTGCACAGCTGGCTCCACACGAACACCATCGCCGTGCACGGCGCCGCAGCCAGCAGGATGAGGCCCGCGATGTAGCTGTCGAGCTGCGCCGGCGGCAGCAGCGGCGCAAACACGTGGCGAATGAAGATCCAGCCCAGCAGCGCCATCGAGAAAGGCTTGACCGCCCAGTTGATGAAGAGCGTGACGCCGATGCCGCGCCAATGCGCCTTCACTTGGCCGAGCGCCGCGAAGTCGATCTTCAGCAGCATCGGGATGATCATTACCCAGATGAGCACGCCGACCGGCACATTGACCTTGGCCACCTCCAGCGAGGCAATGCCGCGGAACACTCCGGGCATCCATTGGCCGAGCGCAATGCCGGCCACGATGCACAGCGCGACCCAGACCGTGAGATAGCGTTCGAAGAAGCCGATGGCGGGCGGCGGTGCGGAAGATGCGGGCGGTGCGAGGGTGGCCGGACTGGAACTCATGAAAGCAACAGCCTCGTCGGGGCGGCATGGCGGTTCGGATGCAATGCGGATGGGTTCATTTTTTTTGCTCGTTCAGCATGCGCAAGCCTGGGCCGCCTGCGGCAGGCACGCCTCGCCCTGGCAGCAGTTTTCGGTGAGATAGCCGATGAGCGCATTCATCCGTTCGAAGGCCGCGCGGTAGATGAGGTTGCGGCCGCTGCGCTCCTGCGTCACCAGCCCCGAGTGGGTGAGCTCCTTCAGGTGGAACGACAGGCTGGTGGCCTGCACGTCGAGCGCTTCGACCAGCGCGCCGGGCGTGAGCCCTGCCGGGCCCGCCACCACCAGGGCGCGAAAGACCTGCAGGCGGACCGGCTGCGCCAACGCTGCGAGGGATCGGACGATGTCTTGTTCTTCCATAATTCAATAGTAGTTGCATAATTGCAAGAATGCAAACACAGCCCTCCTCCATCACCATCTTCCACAACCCGGCGTGCGGCACTTCCCGCAACACGCTGGCGCTGATCCGCAACAGCGGGCAGGAGCCGCAGGTCATCGAATACCTGAAGACGCCGCCCAGCAAGGAAACGCTGCGCGAACTGCTCGCCGCAATGAACATGGCGCCGCGTGCGCTGTTGCGCAAGAAGGGCAAGCCGTATGAAGAACTCGGGCTGGAGGATGCGAAGTGGACCGACGAGCAGCTGATCGACTTCATGCTCGCGCATCCGATCCTCATCAACCGGCCCATCGTGGTCACGCCGCTCGGCACGCGGCTGTGCCGCCCTTCCGAGGAGGTGCTCGATATCCTGCCCTCGCCGCAGCAAGGCGCATTCACCAAGGAAGACGGCGAAGCGGTGATCGACGCGGAGGGCCGCCGTGTCCGACGCCCTGCGTGAGCTCCCCAACATCGACCCCGAGCTGTTCGACCGGCCCTCGTCCGAGCGCCTGGCCGGCGCAGCATCGTCGCACCATGCGCCGCGCTTCCTGCTGCTTTATGGTTCGCTGCGCGAGCGCTCCTACAGCCGCCTGTTGACTGAAGAGGCCGCGCGCCTGCTCGAGGCCATGGGCGGCGAAACGCGCATCTTCGATCCCGCCGGCCTGCCGCTGCCGGACAGCGCACCGGACGATCACCCCAAGGTGCAGGAACTGCGCACGCTCGCGCAATGGGCCGAGGGCATGGTGTGGTGCTCGCCCGAGCGCCACGGTTCGATGACCGGCATCATGAAGGCGCAGATCGACTGGATCCCGCTCAGCATGGGCGCCGTGCGGCCCACGCAGGGCAAGACGCTCGCCGTCATGCAGGTGTCGGGCGGATCGCAGTCGTTCAACGCGGTGAACCAGCTGCGGGTGCTCGGGCGCTGGATGCGCATGCTGACCATTCCCAACCAGTCGTCCGTCGCCAAGGCCTTCCTCGAGTTCGACGAGGCCGGGCGAATGAAGCCCTCTTCGTACTACGAGCGGGTGGTGGACGTGATGGAAGAGCTGGTCAAGTTCACGCTGCTCACGCGCGATGCGGCGGACTATCTTGTCGACCGCTACAGTGAGCGCCGGGAAAGCGCCGAGCAGCTTTCCAAGCGGGTGAACCAGCGCGCCATCTGAGGTTCGCCGCCACCCTGCGCATGGGGTCCTACGCCCGGATGCAGGCTGTCCGACACCGGTGCGCCGCCGCTTCGGTAACGTGGATTGGCGCGCCGGCCGCATCGGCGCGCCCCACGAAAGGAGGCATGCATGAGCCCATCCAAACCAAAGCAGGACGCCAAGCCGCGCATCGTCCGGCCCGCCATGAACCAGCGCCCCCCCACGACGAAGAAATCCGATGGTCCCGTCGCCACGCCCAAGGTCAACGAAGGCGCATCGCTCGGCAAATCCGCGAACTCCAGCGCGGGCGGCGCGGCCGGGCAGCTGACGCCCAAGGACTGAACGGCGCGGCGCGCCTCGGGCCTCGTTGGCCCGACAATCGGCGCCCATGAAAGCCACGCCTTCGACGCCACCCGCCGCGCCACGCCCCATTCGCACCGCAGCCAGTCTGATCGTCTTGCGCGACAGCCCGCGCGGCATGGAAGTGCTGCTGCTGCGCCGCGCCGAAAAGGCAGACGACCAGAACAGCGGCGCCAGCGTGTTCCCGGGCGGCGTGGTCGACACGCATGACCGCAGCCTGCACCTGATGTGCAAGGGCCTGGACGATGCGGCGGCCAGCACGCGCCTCGGCCTCCCTGATGGCGGCCTCGACTACTACGCCGCCGCGGTGCGCGAATGCTTCGAGGAAGCCGGCATCCTGTTCGCGAGCGATGGCGAAGGCCGCGTGGTCGAACTCGACCGGCTGCCCCACGGGCGCCTGGAGGCCATGCGCCATGCGGCCGAGCAAGGCACCGATGCGTTGCTTGCCATGTGCGAAGCACAGGGCTGGCTTCTCGCGGTGGACCGGCTGACCTATTTCAGCCACTGGCTGACGCCGCCCGGCATGCCGCGCCGTTTCGACACCCGCTTCTTCGTCGCGCAGATGCCGTCCGCGCAGGACGTGAAGCCCGACGGCCGGGAGATCGTGGCGCACATGTGGCTCAAGCCGGCCGAGGCGGTGGACCCCGCGCGCGGCCTCAAGCTGATGAACGTGACCCGGCGCACGCTCGAGCAGCTGGCGCGCTGGGGCAGCGTCGAACACTGCATGACCCATGCGCGCGCTCTCACCGGCATCCCGCTCAACATGCCGCGCCTGGCCGACGGACCCGCCGGGCGCCGCGCCGTGAACATCGAAGAGGCGGCCTACGACGAGATCGGCCGCCTCGATCCCGAGGGCCGGGGCGATGCGCGCTATGCGCTCGAGGCCGGCCTCGTCACGCAGCTGTCGGCGCATATCCGCCGCGTGGCCGGCGATGCGGATACGCCGCACAGCTACTTCGTGGGAGGTGACGGCGGACAATGGGCGTTGATCGACCCCGCACCGCCCGGCTCCACGCTGAGCGAAGCGGCTCCAGGGTCCGTGCGATGGCTGCTTTCGACTGCGGCACGCACGGCGGGATCGGCCGCCGCGCTCGAGCAGCTCCGATCCTCGTCATGGCCTGACGCAGCGGTGTGGTGGCCTGAACCCGGTGACTCGCTCGACCTGGGCGGCACCACGCTGCGCGCCTTGCAACCGCGCCCTTCGGACGACGGCACGGCCGCATGCCAGTTCCTGCTGGACGAGGAACGCACTCTCTTCAGCGGCGCAGCCAAAGCGCCCGCGGAGACAAGCGACGCCGGCTTCGACTGGATTGCACCGGCAAGCGGGTTCATCTTCCGGCGCATCGGCTGACCGCCGGGCACAGGCCCGGCCCGCGGACTCACAGCCTGCCGATGGCCGCCTTGAGGTCCTCGAGCGAGGCAGGTTTGGGCAGATGCGCGTTGAAGCCGGCTTCGAGCGCACGCCGTGCATCGGCGCGCCGGCCGAAGCCCGTCATGGCAATGGAACGCAGCTCGCGCGTCTCGGGCCGGCGCCGCACTTCGGCAATGAACTGGTAGCCGTCCATCTCGGGCATGCCAAGGTCGGACACCAGCAGGTCGTAGCGATTCGATTCGAGCAGTTCCAGCCCCTTCTTTGCGCTTTGGGCAACGTCGACAATCGCGCCCTCCAGCCGCAGCACCTCGGCAAAAGGGACCAGCGCATCGGCATAGTCGTCCACCGCGAGCACGCGCCAGCCGCGCAGGTCGACCTTGGCCGGGGCTTCGTTCACCGGCGGCTCCACATGCGCGCCCACCCGCGGCAGCCACACGTCGAAGGTCGCGCCCAGCCCCAGTCCGCCCGAATGCACTTCCACCTGGCCGCCATGGGCCCGCGTCAGTTCATGGACCAGCGCCAGGCCGATCCCGAGGCCGCCGTTGGGCGGAGTCACGTCGCTGCTTGCCTGGTTGAACATGCCGAAGACATGCGGAAGAAACTCCGCCGCAATGCCGCAGCCCGTGTCGCTCACGGTGAGCCGGCCGAAGTTCTCGTCGCCCGTCACGCGCACCGAGATGCGGCCGCCGTCGGCCGTGAACTTGACTGCGTTGCTCAGCAGGTTCCACACGATCTGCTCGATGCGCACGCGGTCGCCGTCGCAGACCACGCCGGCTTCGCAGTTGGCGTCGAGTGTGAGCTTCTTGCCGGTTGCGCCGCTCACCGCGGCCTGGGCCGTGGCCTGCACCAGTTCGCCCAGGTCCACGGCCACGCGGTTCAGCCGGAGCTTGCCGGTGCGGATGCGCGAGAGATCGAGCAGGTCGTTGATGATGCGCGTCTGGCTGGCCACGGCGCGCTTGATGGTCTCGCCGACCCGCCGCACGACCGGGTTGTCCGCGGTGGCGGGCGCATGCATCAGCAGCTCGGCGTTCATCTGGATCAGGTTGAGCGGCTGCTTCAGCTCGTGCGACATCACGGCCAGGAACTTGTCCTTGAGCTCGTTGGCCATCTGGGCGCTGAGGCTGGCCTTCTTTTCCTTGAAGAGCCTGTGCTCCTGCGCAAGCTCATGTTCCTTGATGCCGGTCATGTCGCGCGCGATCTTGGCGAACCCACCGCCCGCGGCGGGCTCCAGCGCCGTGGTCACGCCGCTGCAGAAAAAGCGGCTTCCGTCCTTGCGCCGGTGCCAACGCTCGTCCTCCGAGCGCCCGGTTTCGAGCGCGCGCCGCATTTCCTTTTCGGGCACGCCGTTCGCCTGGTCTTCGGCGGTGAAGATGGTTGCGAGCGGATGCCGCAGCATCTCTTCTTCCGAATAGCCGAAGATGCGCTGGGCGCCCAGGTTCCAGGTGGTGATCAGGCCCTCGTCGTCCACGGTGATGATGGCGAAGTCGCGCGTGGTGGCGGCCACCAGCCGCAACCTCTCCTCGCCCGCGCGCACCCGCTCCTCGGCGGCGTTCAGGTCCGTGATGTCGAAGAAGTTCAGGATCGCGCCTTCGATCTTGTCTTCCGCCGTGCGGTAGGGAAGTATCCGCGCCAGGAAATGCCGCCCGTCCACGCTGGTCACGTGGCGCTCGGTGGTGCGCAGTTCCTTGAAGGCGGCGGCCGTGTCGTCGGCCAGCTCGGGGTACTCGAGCCGGCTGGTGATGTCGAACAGCGAACGGCCGAGGTCTGAAGCGATCAGGTTGAAGAGGCTGCTCGCGTGCGGCGTGTAGCGCTTCACATGCATGCCGCGGTCGACGAACACGGTGGCAATCTCCGACGATGCGATGAGGTTCTGCAGATCGTCGTTGATGCGGCCGCGCTCTTCCACCTTCATCTTGAGCTCGAAGTTGACCGTCACCAGCTCCTCGTTCATCGACTGGAGCTCTTCCTTGCTGGTCTCGAGTTCCTCGGTGGCGGAGCGCAGCTCCTCGTTGATGGCTTGCAGTTCCTCGTTGGAGGCCTTCAGTTCCTCGGTCGAGGTTTCGGCCCCTTCGATGGTGTCCTGCAGATGCATCTTGAGCTGCCGGATCTCGTCTTCCATCTGGCCGATGAGCAGCGCGCGCGCGGCATCGACCGGCTCGCCGCCGGTCTCCCGCATGCTGTCTTCCACCTCGTCGAACACCACCAGCGTGAGCTGAGGAGCGCCCTCACCCTCATCGTCCTTCGGCTGCAGCGGGCGCACCGTGATGTTCAGGAACACCTGCCGCCCGTCGTCCCGGCTCTGCACCAGCCGTGTCTCCACGCTGCGGGAGGTCTGCGCGGCCTTGAAGAGCGCGGTTCGCAGTTCCAGGCGCAGGTCGGGCCGCAAGTTGTTCAGCAGGTTGTTCGACGGCTCGCCGCTCGCCCGCTCCAGAAAGCGCCCCACCCCGTTGGACAGGTGCAGCACCTCGTGCTCGCTGTTGATCAGCACGCTCGGCGGCGAGAACTGCTCCAGCGCGCGCTGGTGGAGCTCGGCAAAACTCAGCCGCACGGTACGCTTGGCCGAGCGCAGCGCTTCCATCGGCCCGGGCCAGCCCGGCTTGAGCGGCGCATCGCTGATGAGCGGCATGTGGCGCCCCGGCGGCAGCTCGGGGTTCACGCTGTAGATGCGGTTCTTCTTGTCGACGGCCGTGAACAGGCTGCCCACCGCATCGATCGATTCCGACGTGCCGAGGAAAAGATAGCCGCCCGGCCGCAACGCGATGCGGAACATCTCGAGCACATGGGCCTGCGCCGCACGGTCGAGATAGATCAGCAGGTTGCGGCAGCAGATGATGTCCAGCCGCGAAAACGGCGGGTCGCGCAGCAGGTTGTGCAGCGCAAACAGCACCGGCTCGCGCACCACGGTCGCAATGCGGTACTGGTCCTGCTCGGCGATGAAGAACTGCTGCAGCCGCGAGGGCGAAATGTCCTCGGCGATGCCCTGCGCATAGAGGCCTCGCCGCGCGGTGGCAATGGCGCGTTCGTCGATGTCGGTCGCAAAGATCTGGATGTCCAGCGGCCTGGACTGCTGGTCTATCTGCTCGCGCAGCAGCATGCTGAGCGAATAGGCCTCCTCGCCGGTGGCGCAGCCCGCCACCCAGGCACGCACCTGCTCGCCGGCCTGCTTGCTCGCGACGAGCCTGGGAATCGCCTCGCGCTCGAGCGCATCGAAGGCCTCGGGGTCGCGGAAGAAATTGGTCACGCTGATGAGCATGTCCTGCAGCAGAGGCCCGGCCTCTTCAGGATGGTCGTGCAGGAAGTCGCGGTAGGCCGGCAGGTCAGCCAAGCGGTTCACCTGGAGGCGGCGTTCGATGCGGCGCAGCACCGTGGCGCGCTTGTAGTGGGCGAAATCGTGCCGCGTGTAGGTGCGCAGCAGTCCCATGATCTCCTGCAGCGCCCTCTCTGCCTGCCTGGCCGACGCGCCGTTGTCGGACGGCTGCCCCTCCGCCTGGTCGCCAAAGGGAATGCGGATGCGCTGCGCGTTCCGCCAATGCTCGACCAGGCGCGGCCCCATCTCCGCCGCCGGCAGAACGATGTCGACCATGCCGGTGGCGATGGCCGCGCGCGGCATGCCGTCGTGCGCCGCATCGTCGGGCGACTGCGCAATGGCCACGCCGCCGTTCTCCTTCACGCGCGTGAGGCCCACGGCGCCGTCGCTCCCGGTACCCGACATCACGATGCAGACGGCGCGCTCCCTGTGCACTTCGGCCATGGTGCGAAAGAACACGTCCACCGCCACGTGGTGGCCCCGCACGCGCTCGCTCGGCGCAACACGCACGTAGCCGTCGTTCATCGTCAGCTCGAAACCCGGCGGGATCACGTAGACATGGTCCGCCTCCACAGGCACCGGGTGCGTGACCTGCGTCACCGTCATCTGCGTGGCGCGCTGCAGGATCTCGGCCGCGCTGCTCTCGTGCTTGGGCGACAGATGCAGGATGACCACAAAGGCCATGCCCGGTTCGGCCGGCATTCCTTCGAAGAAGCGGATCAACGCCTCCAGCCCGCCCGCGGATGCGCCGATGCCGATGACGGGAAAGCTCAGCGTGCTTGGCGTGAGCTTGCGTTCATCGGTGGCGGGAGAAGGCGGAGGCGGATTCGGTTTGGCCATTGCGTGTGGTTGCGGAGCGGCGGCTCGGGATTGCCGCAGGCTGCGTTCGGATCCGAAATTTTGCCCCTTGTGGGCGCCATATTCCCGGTCCGCATACGGCTTTTTTCCTGTATTTGCTTTCGCCGGCTGGCGCGCGAGGCGACATCGACCTGCGCCATCAGGGTTTTCGAGATGTTCCTACACGCCTCGTCGGCCGCATCTTGCCGCCGCGCGGTGCGCGCGTCGCATGGTTCCCAGTCCTGCATCTGCTCGACAAGGACCCACCATGCCACCGAGACTCATCTTTCCGCTTGCCTTGAGCGCACTGCTCGCGGCGTGCGGCGGCAGCAACACCGCATCCACCGTTGAATCGCCGGGCGCCGGCAAGAGCGCGAAGACCGCCACGCTGGAGGCCGGCGCGGCGGCCCTCCAGGACAAGCCGCCCCTGGATGCGTTGAACGCCTACCTGGACGGCTTTCATTTCTACAGCGGCAACATGGGGGCGCAGATGGAGGCGCACCACTACTGCGCGGTGCTGAACGAAGAGCTGAACCAGTGCGTGATCTATGACGGCAATGTGAAGGACGCCAAGCTGATGGGCGTGGAATACATCGTGAGCGAGCGGCTGTTCAAGTCGCTGCCGGCGCAGGAAAAGACCCTGTGGCACAGCCACGTGCACGAAGTCAAGTCGGGGCAGCTCGTCGCGCCGGGCATTCCGCAGCCGGCCGAACACGCGCTGATGAAGAAGCTGGTCGGGACCTACGGCAAGACCTTTCACACCTGGCACACCGACCTGCACAAGGAACTCCCCGTCGGCGTGCCGCAACTCATGATGGGATTCACCGCCGACGGCCAAGCCGACGCCGCCATGGTGGCGGCACGCGACAAGCGCCTCGGCGTCGACTCCGCGGAGAAGAGAAGGAACCGCGAGGACATTCCCGCCCCCGCGATCGCCGAAGGCGCCAACAGTTGGCAGCAAGGCAAGGCGGTACAGATCGCCGATCCCGCCGGCCATCCCGCCGGCAAGTAGGACGACCGGCACTGCCACGTGCCGCGCGGACCGGCCGACGGCACATCGTCCGACGCATCGCGCGCCACGCGATACCTAGCGTCGGAGCGATGCAACCGCCCGACCGCGCCTCCTCGACCCCACCCGCCACCGCGCACCCGATGAAGATCGGTGTGCTCACCTTCCACCGCTGCATCAACTACGGCTCCTATTGGCAAGCGCGCTTCCTCGTGGAAGCGCTGCAGGGCATGGGCCACCGCGCCGTGCTGCTCGACCACCGCTCTCGCCGCGTCGACATCGCCGAATGGCGCTGTGCGCTTCGTCCCGTGCTGCCCACGCCGGTGCCCGCGGCGGACCGGAAGCCCTATGCGCAGAAGGCACGCAAGCTCATGGAGGCGGTGCATGCGCTCCCGCTGTCGCGCCGCTTTGCGCTCGCGTCCACGGAAGACATGGAAGACATGAAAGACATGGAAGACTTCGACACGGTGGTGGTGGGCAGCGACGAGGTGTGGAACCTCTCGCATCCCTGGTATGGCCACTGTCCGCTCTTCTTCGGCGAGCGCCTGCGGGCGAAGCGTCTCGTCGCCCATGCGGCGAGCTTCGGCAACTACCCGGCCGAGCATGGTTTGCCGCAAGATCGGGCAAGGATGCTGCAGGATTTCCATTGCGTTTCGGTGCGCGACAGCAACTCGCGCCTGCTGCTGCACAAGGCGCTGGGGCGTGCCCCGGAAGTGGTGCTCGACCCCTGCCTGCATTTCGCGCCGCCGCCCGTGCCGGACGATGCCTTCGGCGCGCACCGCAAGGACCGCGACGAACGCTACGTGGCGGTGTACGGCCACAACTTCAGCGGCTGGTTCGCGGCACGCATGCGCACGTGGGCCCGCAAGCGCAACATGCGCCTTGTGAGCATCGGCTACCGCAACGACTGGGCGGACACGCAGTGGCTTACCGCTGGCCCCGAAGATTTCGCGCGCTTCATGGCCGATGCGGACGCCGTGGCCACCAACTTCTTTCATGGCTGCGTCTTCGCGTTGCGCAACCGCAAGCCGTTTCTCTGCGAGAACTCGCCGTACCGCGCCATCAAGATCCAGGACCTGCTGTCCACGCTGGGCGCGCAGAGCCACCTGGCGGACGCCGGCACACCGGCTGCGCACTGGGACGTTCACCTGACGCAGGCGCCGGTGCCTTCCATCGAGGCCCGCATCGCGGCACTGCGCGCTTCGTCGGCCAACTACCTGCGGCAAGCGCTGCGCGATGACGCGCACTTGTTCATACCGGGGCAACGCAATGCATGAAGAGCAGCGAGTGATCGCGCTGCGCATCGCGCCCGCGGACATCGTTCGCGCGGGCCTGTGCATCGGCTGCGGCAGCTGCGTGGCGCAGGCCCGCGATGAAGGCCGCGCCGGCTTGGCGAACGATGCAGAGGCGCCGCGCATGCGCTTCGACCGGTACGGCGAACTCGAGCCCGCCGGCGCCTCATCCTGGCTGCGCCGCGGCACCGAGGTCTTCTCGCGCACATGCCCGTTCTCTCCGTCCGCACGCGACGAGACCGCGCTCGCCACCGCTCTCTTTCCAGCCTCGGCCCACGACGATCCGATGGTGGGGCGTTTCCAGGGCGCCTATGTCGGCCACGCCGCGGAAGGCGATTTCCGCACGCAAGGCAGTTCGGGCGGCATGGTGAGCTGGACCGCCGCCGAACTGCTGCGCACGGGCCTCGTCGACGGCGTGGCGCACGTGGCGCCATCGGGCGGCGACCGCTTCTTTCGCTACCGCCTGTCGCGCACGCCCGAAGAGATCCGCGGCGGTGCCAGGTCGCGCTACTACCCGGTGGAAATGTCGGAGGTGATCGAGACGATCCGCACGGTACCCGGCCGCTATGCCGTGGTCGGCGTGCCCTGCTTCATCAAAGCCGTGCAGCTGCTGCGCCGTGAAGATCCGGTGCTGCAAGAGCGAATCGCATTCACGCTCGGCCTGTTCTGCGGCCACATGAAGAGCGCGCGCATGGTCGAGAGCTTTGCCTACCAGATGGGCGTGCAGGTTGAAGACATCCGCGCCGTCGAATACCGGCTGAAGGATGCGGGGCGGCCCGCCAACTGGTACACCGCGCAGTTCTCGCTGCAGGGTGGCCGCAGCGTGCAGCGCGACTGGTTCCACCTGGCCGAGGGCGACTGGGGATCGGGCTTCTTCCAGAACCGGGCCTGCAACTTCTGCGACGACGTGGTGGCTGAAACGGCCGACATCTCTTTCGGCGACGCATGGGTCGAGCCCTACGCATCGGACGGCCGCGGGACCAACGTGGTCATCGTCCGCTCCCCGGTGCTGCATGCGCTCGTGTCGGAGGCCATTGCGGCGCGGCGGCTGGCGCTTGCGCCTGTCGATGCCGCCTTCCTGGTGCAGACACAGGCGGCCGGCTTCCGCCAGCGGCGCGAGGGCCTGGCCTACCGGCTCGCATGGCGGCGCCGCGGGCTGCGGCCCGTCAAGCGCGTGCGGCCGGGCCGCGCGCTGCCCTGGCGGCGCAAGCTCATCTACCGCATGCGCGCCGCCATCACATCCTGGAGCAGGCGCCTTTTTTTCGTGGCGCGCGTAACGGGCGCCCGCTGGCTGTACGTGCGGTGGGCGCGTGGCGCGCTGGCGCTCTATCACGCGCTTGCGTATTCCCGGGGGCGCATCGGCTCCTGGGTGGCGCGGCTCGCGCCTGAAGACGGTGGCGGCGCGTGAACGAAGACGCGCGCGGCAGTGCTCAGCCGCCGCCCACGCCGACATTCACCTTGCCGGTGCCGCCGCATTCCGGGCAGGTCTCGCCGTTCTTGCCGCGCCCGCTGCCGCCGCACGCGCGGCACACGGTTTCGCCGGTTCCGGGCGCGCCCGGCGGAGCCTCGTCCCCCGGCTGCATCGGCGGGGGCTGAACCAGATCCACGGATGCGCCCGGGTCTTCCTCGCCCGCCACCGATTCCGAGAATGCGCCGGGCCGGATCTCCTTGACCGAGTCCTTGTTCATGCCTGTGTCCCTTCGGAAAAAAGTGGAAACGGCCCCAAGCATCGGCCGCGCGCGGGCGCCATGCGACGGCAGCCGCCCACAGGTCCCGTCGGACGGTGCCCACAGGGGCCCGCGGGCATGCCGATTGCCAAAACCGAAGCGGTGGCGCAGCCACATGCGGGAGCCGAAATGCAAAGCCTCATCGATGGCGGCAAAGGCGCAGGCAGGGCCGATACGCAGGGCGAAGCGCCCGCCGCCGTGCGCTGGAACCTGACGCGCAACATCTCGATGACGCCGCGCGCCTTCATGCTGCACGTGGGCGCCGCGGCGGCAATCAGCTGCGCCATCGGCATCGGCTTCTGGGTTGCGGGCTATCCGGTGGTGTTCGGCTTCTGCGCCTGGCAGGCGCTGGCGCTCGGCGCCGCCGTGGTCCATCACGCGGCCCACGCGCTGGACGGCGAGCAGCTCGTGCTCACCGGCCAAACGCTCGACGTGCAATCCAGGCGGGGCTTTCGCTCGACCACCGTGCGACTGAACCCGTGCTGGACCCGGCTCGAATGCAGCGGCGACGCCGAGCCGCCGGCCCTGTGCGGCGGCCGGACCCGCATCCCGGTGGCGGTGTACCTGGCGGCTGCGCAGCGTGCCCGCTTCGCAGCGGATTTCAACCGCCTGCTGGCGGCCGCGCGAACGGCCGACGGCGGCCGCTAGCAGCGGGCATGCGGCTTGCCCGACGCCGATGCCACCCACCTCCACCGGCGGTCCCGACATGAGCCTAGGAGTCTGGGCGGCAGAGTCCGCGGTCATGTCGACGTGAAGGGTCGGTGAGTCGTTGATCGGAGATGGCTGCGACCTACCTCCCTTACGAGCCCGGGCAGATGCTGCTGCTGCCCGAGGCGATC
>Ga0209675_1000264_pt1 | contig 51032 bp, 44 predicted proteins | sample AraplaCol_mLB_r2_2_FD_184280 | JGI IMG/M metagenome (GOLD analysis project Ga0209675, IMG submission 184280) | Arabidopsis root microbial communities from North Carolina, USA - plate scrape MF_Col_mLB_r2 (SPAdes) (version 3) | ecosystem: Host-associated > Plants > Roots > Endosphere | place...
GAGGCACGGAAGCGCCGACTGCCGCGGAAGGGCCGATGACCGCGAGGAGGAACCCGGCGATGACATGCCGGCAATGGGTCGCGCCTCGCTTCGCCTGATGCCTCACAAGGTGAGCCTTTTTCCCGCCCGGCTGCGGCGCATCCATTCTCATCACCGATCCCCCATGATCGTACTGCCCTAGTTCCCTCACCCGCGCCCGCTTCTCGCATCCGGCCGGCAGAACAAAAAGATCGGAAAACCTTTCATTAGAACAAGCTGGTTCGCCTGTTTTGCGGTGCGAACTCCCGTGCAAAAAAATCAGGCCGGATTTGAGTGAGCGATATCGTTTTGCGGCGCAGCGACTAGCCATCGCTCCCTTCATCGCTCACTTGCGATATTGCCATTGATATTCGGGAATATTGTCCTTGCGAAGGAAAGCGGCGGTCCAGAAATTGATCGTCAATCCAGGCTTGCCGCCGTAGCCTGCCGACTGCACGAAAGCATGCGTAGGACAAGCTATGGTGTCCGACCGCGAGGTGTCGATCAATTCTAGGCATTGGCCGACGAACCGCGCCGACTTGGGTCCGGTCGATTCCACGCCCGTGATGCGAGCGATGACGGTTCCAGCAGGTGCCGCGATCTTCTTGAGGTAGGGATCAGCGGTGTCGTTCTCCATGATCGTCACCACGCCATTTGCCACGGACAATTTGATCTTGTGGTCGACGCCATACCATTCGCCATCGATCGCCTTCAGCGGATTGGCGGGCAGGTCCGGCACCGTCTGAGCCTGAGCCGGCGATGCCACCAGCGCCAACGCCATGAAAATATTCGCAGTTCGCATAAGCTTCCCCCTCTTAATGGAAAAATGCTGCAGCATTCCGCCCGGCCTGGCAATAGTGGCAATCGTTGAGAGGACCGCAGGCGGCTAGCCCTCCCGCACATAAATTGGCCCGTCGCGTCCCATGAGCGACGAACAGTTGGGCGCATCCAATGCTCCTCCGCAACCCTTTGTTAACCTCGAAACCGCATTTTTGCCGCGGGGGGCACTCATACGGCAGCAGCCGAGCGAATGGAGAGTTCGCAGTGCTCGAATTTACGACGAGGCCGACATCGGTCGCCGGGCCGGTCGGGCCGCTGACAATCGACGATCTGCCTTCATCGACGGCAGGCTATTGGGTCGCGCGCCGCAAGGCGGAGTTGATTGCCGCGATCGATGGTGGGCTGATCGGGCTGGCCGACGCCTGCGCAAGATACCGCCTCAGCGGCGAAGAGCTGGGATCGTGGCGCCGCACTATCGACCGGGCGGGCATAGCCGGGCTGCGCATGACGAAGGCACGTCGCCCGCGGGATCAGACTGTCGGATAGATTTTTCGTCACCGCCCGCACCCCCACTGCGTGCGGTGTCCAAGGGGACGGCGCGAGCAGACTGGTCCCTCTCGCGCCGTCCTTTCACATCAGCGGCATTTCAGTTCGCCGCGATCGATAGCCCGCCCGAGCAAGCCACCGCCGGCCGCCCCGATAATCGTGCCGACCGTGCGGTCACGCCCTCCATCGAGTTCGCGCCCGACGAGCGCTCCGACGGCGGCGCCAATGATCAATCCGGTCGTGCCATTCTCGCGGCGGCAGTGGTAGCGGCCATCTTTGCTCCGCCAAATACGGTCGTTGTGCGAAATGCGGCGAGGCTCGTAGTAGCGCCCATTTCCGTCATAGAGGCCACGATCCTTGGCGCGCTTGCCGTGCGCCGGTGCCCAAGGCGGCGGATCCGCCAGCGCCGGGCCAGCGGGAACGGCGAGCGCAGCGAGGACCGCAGCGGCGATATATTTTTTCATGACCCATCTCCTTCAATCATGGACCGGACGTAGCGGTGCGCAGCCGAACCCCGGCTGAACAACCCGGCACAAGGCGGCCGATTGCATACCGAACGGGCCCTATTTGAACGTCCAATGCCCTCGAAGGCATCTTTTGGCGCAGCGGTACAATTGTTCCCTGCTCGCAACATTATCTGCGCCGTGCGACCCAGGAGACCTCTACCTTTCAGGAAACCGAGATCTTCATCTGACGCCCGCACGGTTTCGGCCGCGCGGGCGTCTTTTTTGGGCGCCCGCCGGTTGGTGATTGGGATGGCCGGCTACGGCCACCCCGCTAACTTTCAGAACCGGCACGAAGCGGACGCCATCATAAGCGCGTGCTTCAATCGCATGTCCAAACGCGCTAGGCTGTCGCAGCCTATGGAAGGGGACGGCCATGCCTGGATTTGCACCGCAGCGCGACAATGTCTTCTATCTGACCGAGGGCGGCCAAGAGACCGAGATCCAATATCGCCATGGGCACGACCTGCCGGAGTTCGCAATGTATCCGCTGCTGGACGATGCAGGCGCGATGGCCGACCTGACCGCAATGTATTCCCGGGTGCTCGATGTTGCAGCCGAACATGGCTTTGCCGCAATGATCAGCGGCCTCGATTATCGCGGGAGCCCGGATTGGGGAGACAAGCTCGGCTATTCGCAAGACGCATTGGCGGATGCGCTGGACCGATCGATCGCATTCCTGCGCACGGTGGCTCGGCCATATGAAGGCCGGATTCCGGAAATCCTGATTGGCGGAATGCTCGGTCCGCGAGGCGATGCCTATGCGGTCAACCAGACGATCACGGCGGATGAGGCCGAGGATTATCACAGCTTCCAACTCGAGGCCCTGAAGCGCGCGGAGGTCGACTTCGTGAGCGCGGTGACATTCAACAATGTCCCCGAGGCGGTTGGCGTCGCACGGGCGGCAGCCCGGATCGGCCTGCCGCTCAGCATATCATTCACTCTCGATAGCAACCATCGCCTCAAATCGGGTCCCAGCCTGAAGGAAGCGATCGAAACAGTCGATGCAGAAGCGGGCGACGCAAGGCCGGACTTTTACGGCATCAACTGCTCGCACCCGCTGGAATTCGAGCCGGCGCTTGAACCCGGCGACTGGATTCTCCGGATCCGCAGCTTGCGGCCGAATGCCAGCGCCAAGGACAAGGTCGACCTGTGCCAACTCGGCCATATCGAAGACGGCGACCCGGTTGACCTCGGCCGCCGAATTGGGGCGTTGGCCAAGCGCTATCCGCACATCGACATCTTCGGCGGTTGCTGCGGAACATGGGCGCCTCATCTCGATGAAATGGCCCGCAACATACGCCAGCCGCTACATTAGCCCCATTGCCGGCTCCCGGCAGCGCGTCTTGGAAAGTGCAACGGACAACAGTGTTGCCCACACGGCCGCTCCGCCAAATCGCGGGACTGGCCGCGAGCTGGCTGTCTGCTGTTGGACTTCGCTATCAAACGACGGCCGTTCATTCGCCGCAGGAAGGGAGGTAAAGAAGCGCCCGCCCGCGTTGGACCGAGCGGGCGCCAGATGAAGAATTCGCCCTCTTGCGAGGTCGAGCTCTCCTGGGTCGCGAGGCGCTGGTAGGGCGAAGCTCTAGGCTGCGATTGGACGGAAACGCCAAATCGGCCGGCGGCGCATTGCCGCCCCCGCGATCGGCCGCTAGCTCAGTGCAGACCAGCGGGGGCGGAATGCGATGCGCAGATTTTTCGGACAGCTTGCCGCGATCGCCTGCGTGGTCGCCCTTACCCATGTGCCCCCCGCCCATGCGCAGTCGCCTCAAGCCCAGGATGAAGCCCGAAAAGCCGATTTCGACAAGCGCATGGCGGACATCAGGAAACGCCAGAGCGCGCTACCCTATAGCGACAAGGCTGCGCGTATCGCGCTGCTCACCGAACGCGCCAAGCTCATTTCAGAATATCATGGTGAAGCCAGCGTCGCCCATGCCGACGCCCTCCAGCTTCTCGCTTTCGAATATTATTCGGAGAAGCGCTGGGCCGAGGATGCCGCTCTTCGCGCGCGGGCTCTCGATATTCGTCGCAAGCTCCAGGGCGACCGTTCTAGCGACACGCTCTATGCTGTACGCGCCCTCGCCGACTCGCTGGCAGAAGACGGCCGAAAGCCGGAGGCGACAAGAATTTTGGCCGACGTGCTTGGAGCCTGGCAAGGCGGCGCAACCCTGGCAGACGCGGCCGAACGCACGGTGCCGCGCGGTCGCACGGTCGAGGGAAAAGCGCTCGGCATGGCGGCGGCCGCACATGCCAAACTCGCACTCGAAGGCGGAGATGCGACATCGGCACTGGCGTCGGCTCGCATCGCTGCGGCGTCTTCCCTTGCCTATCGGCGCGGCTTTGGTGTTGGTGTGCTCGACGAACAAATGGTCGAACTCGCCGAGAGGGATCCCTCCACCCACACGGGCGAAGAGACATTTGCCGAATGGTCGCGTCTCTATGCCGACGCGCTTTGGGAAGCCGACGAAGCAAGCCGCTCTGCCAAGGCTGACGCGCTCCTGGTCTTGCAGGATATCATGGCAGGCCGGACCTCGCGCGCGCTGGCGCGATCGGCAGCTGCACGCGCCGCCGTGGCATCGGGCGCCGCCGGACTCGCAGCTGAGCGCGATGCCAAGGCCGCAGAACTCGGCGCGCTCTTCGCCAGGAGCGAAAGCGTAAAAACAGGCAGCGATGCAGATCGGGCGCTCTGGCAGGAGATCGGCACGGCCAATTCAGCGCTCGAAGCGATCGATGCGCGGTTGACCGCTGCAACGCCGGGGTATTTCGAACTGGTAAAACCAGCGCTGCTCGACGAGGCGTCCGCCAAGGGCTTGCTCGCCGCCGACGAGGCCTTCTTGATGATCGTGCCCACGGCGCGTGGTACGCACAGTCTTGTCGTGACCCGCGACGGTATCGACTGGCACCGCTCCACCATGACCGAAGCGGAACTGGCAGGCAATGTGCGCCGGCTGCTCTGGGATGTCGGCGCGAATATTGACGTCACGCCCGAAGAAGATGACCGCTGGTCTGCCGAAGGCGAAGGCGACTTCCCGTTCGATCGCGGCACGGCCTTCCGCCTCTATGACGCGTTGATAGCTCCCGTAGCAAAAGCCCTTGCCGGCAAGCGGCATCTCTTCACTTCCGCGACGGGTTCGATCTCGTCCCTGCCCCTCGGCATCCTCGTTACCGAAAAGCCGATGGGCGTTGACGGCGACCCGGCCGCATTGCGCGCTACGCCCTGGTTCGCGGACAAAATAGCGATCGCCCAGCTTCCCTCGCTCCAGTCGCTTCAACTTCTCAGGGCGGTGGCGGGCCGCTACGGAGCCGACGCAGCAAGCGGCATGATCGGCTTCGGCGACCCGTTGATCGAGGGCAATGCGGCAACGCGCGGCATCGACGGTCGAACCCGTCTGGCGCGCGGGGGCAACGCGCCGCTGGCGAGCAATATCTGGCGCGCCTCGAGTGGCGAAACCCAGCTTGCCGATCCGGCCGCGCTCCGCAGGCTGGCCCGGCTTCCCGGGACTGCGAAGGAGCTGAAAGCGATGGAGGCGCTCATCGGCCCCGACAAGACAAAGTTGTTCTTGGCAGGCGAAGCGACGGAATCAAAGCTGAAGGCCGCCGACCTTGCGTCCACCTCGGTCCTGTTTCTCGCGACGCATGGCCTCGTCGCGGGCGAGGCCGGCGACATCGGCGAACCGGGCCTCGTCTTCACGCCGCCCGCAGCGGCCAGCCCAGCCGATGATGGTTTGCTGACCGCGAGCGAAGTCGCAGCGCTCCGCATCAACGCGGGGTGGGTCATCCTTTCGGCCTGCAACACAGCGGCCGGCGACGGCCGCGCCGGCGCGCCCGGCCTGTCCGGCCTTGCGCGCGCCTTCTTCTTCGCCGGATCCGAGAGCTTGCTCGCCTCGCACTGGCCGGTCCGTGACGATGTCGCGGCCGTGCTCACCGTGCGGTTGTTCGAGATTTTGCAAAGCGAACCGAAACTGTCGCGCGCCGAAGCCCTGCAGCGGGTCGAGCGCGAAATCCGCAACGACGCGCGCGACGACCCCTATCTCAAGAGCTGGTCGCACCCGAGCGCCTGGGCGCCCTTTTCGCTGATCGGCGATGTCGGTCGCTGATCTGCTCGCTACCGACCGGGATGAGGTGGCACAGCAGGTTCACGCCATTTGCCGCGAGCTGTATTCCCGTCTAATTCTCTCATCGCTATCGGCGTTCGGAAAGCGACGTGCATGAACTCACGCATTTTTGCCGCTATCATCGCAGTCATCGCCTGGCTCGGGCTTGCGGTCCAGTTTGCGGCAAGCTTTGTCACATTGGGAAGCGTGATCGCGACACTTTGGGTCATGCTGCTCTACTTCACGATCATCGCGAATTTGGCGGTCGCCGTCGTTTTTACCGGCACCGCATTAGGCAGCTCGCGATTGGCTTCGCCCTTCCTCCTCGCCGGCACGACGATCGCGGTGTTGCTGGTCGGGATCGTCTACAATGTCCTTCTTCAAGGCATGATCGAACTGAGCGGCGGCGCGAAACTCGCCGATCGGTTGAACCACAGCGTCACGCCCGTCACGGTGAGCCTCTTCTGGCTTTTTGCTGCGGAGAAAGGCCATCTCCATTGGCGAGATCCGCTACGATGGGCTCTGCTGCCACTGGCCTATTTTGCCTACGGCATCACCCGGGGCGCTACCGAGGGCCAATATCCCTATCCATTCATGAACCTTGCGCGGCTCGGCTGGCCGCAGACCTTGGTCAACGCCGCGGTGATGGCGGCCTGCTTTCTCGCCGTCGGCTTTGCCATGGTGTGGCTGGACCGAAGACTCGGCCGCCGCCATGGTCTACCGAATTGACCTCGCGCCACTTTTGATAATTCAGCTGCTCACGCGGGTACAAAAGCCGCATGTCGAATTTCCGTTCGCGCGCTGGTTTCAAACCTAAGCTGCCGTAGCCGGCAAACATCAGTGGCCGGAAGCGGTCAGACCGCTTTTGGTCCAGAAGTGCGGCAAAGCAGACTGCTCATCCGACTTCAGCCTCGCATAATCTAGGCCGAAGAGTTCGAGAATTCGACCAGCTCATGCCCCGGAAAGGTCATTACAGCCCGGCCGGCTTCACACCATAAATGGCCTGTCGCGCCGCACTGAAGCTTTCCGAAATCCTCGACGGACACGATCAGGATGGGGATGGCCGCGCCATAAAGATAGTCGGCGACCAGCGCGCCAATGGTGAGGATCGGATCGCTCCGCGTCGTAATCACCCCGGCTGGTGCCCGCCCGGTCCGCGCGAGTTCGACGAGGGCACTCGAAGACGAAGACGATCCCCGGCTTCCCGGCATTGCGAGCAAACGAGTTGCCAGCATCGCGCCGCGCTGGGGGTGGGAGGCATCGACGATGCGCCCGGTCTGCAGGTCGACCCCGCCCCACAGGCTCAGCGGCTCGGTGAGTTTCAGCACGCCCCCGCTTGCCAGCCCCTCGATCAAGGCGTGCCCATGGATCAGCATGGCGGCGCCACCCTGCCCGTTTCGGCCGACCGGATGCAGCGTTCGAGTGTCATAAGCGCCACGCGCCGCCCCAGATTGCCGGGACCATAGTGGGCATATTTGCCGGACGTCGTTAGGATCAGGCCCGACGTCTGACGAACAACGGGCGCGAGATAAGTGCAGGTGTCGACGATCATGTTCACGCCGAAGGCGCGCAAGGCATCAAACGCCGCGTCCGCCGCAACCGCAGATGCAATCTCGCGCGAGGTCGATACATAGACCTCGGTCTCCGGCGAACGACGGCGGCCCTCGACCGCGCGGTTGAGCTGCGCGAATTCGTGGATCGAATAATGCGGTGTGCCGAGACAGACCGCCGCGACCGCCTCACCGTCCACCGCGCGGCATAGCGATGCGATCGCCGCCGCCGGCTCTGCCGGCGATATGACCTCAACCTTCACTCGCTCGATCGGCATGTCGGCGGCTTCGGGCGTCACACCTTCGGCATGGAACAGCGCCAGGGCGCCCGACGACGCGCCCGTCGCCCCGAGGGCTTTCAGCTCGTCCTCGCTCGCATCGAACGGAAGCCCACGCAAATAGGGGACGATTCCCGGGGCACGGCGGCCAACAACATAGCCGATCGCTGCAAAATAAAGGTCGCGCGGCAAACCGGTCGCCTCGACCGAAGGCAATTCGAACAGAATCACCGGCCGCCGCGCTTCGTCGCAGTGAAGGCCCGCAAGCGGTACGCGCCCGGTTAATGCCGCGCAGAGGTCGGTGAAATCGCCATAACGGTCGGTCCGCGCGCCGAGCACCGAGTTGATGAAAACGATCGCATTGGATTCCGCCCAGGCGACATGTTCGCCGCGCCGCGGACGCGCCATCCGCTGATAGGGCGCGCAGGTCAGCGTCGGCAGGCACCCGAGTTGTTCGTGCAGACGGGTCAGCGTCTCCTGCTGCGCGATGATTTCGGGGGGGCCGCAATTCCAGCCGGGGTGGGTGACGTCGACCGCCGCGACGTTGAGGGTCGTCGGAACGCGGACCTTGCCACCCAGATCGACAAAATGCTGCGCGAAATCGATGCTGGACGGTCCGTGATAGAGGCAACCGTCGATATGCGCGGACTCGATGTCGATGAAGCGATCGGCGCCGCATGCGGTGCCGTAACGGACCAGAAGCGCCATAGCGCGCGCGGCAGCGGCGCCATGCTCGCCCGCCAGCAACGCACGGTCGATCGGTTCGAGCTTCACGGCGCAACATCTCCCACGACGAATTCGGCCGCCGCAAGATCCTCGATCGCGGTGCCCACCGATTTGAACAGGGTGATCGCCTTGTCGTCGCCGCCGCGCCCCGGATGCGCACCGGAACAGAGCGCCGCAAGGTCGGCTTCGATCGCGTCCGCCCGGATCGCACCCGCAGCGATCGCGTGCAGCAAGTCCCCCGCCTCTTCCATCGCGCCTTCATGCGTATCGACAAAAACGCGGGCACGAGCGAAGGTCTCGGGATCGGCCTCGCACATCTCGGGGCGGAAGGCGCCGATCAGGTCGATATGCATGCCGGGTCGCAGCGCCGCGCCCGCAATCAGCGGTTCGGTCGCGAGCGTCGCAGCCGCCACGATATCGGCCACCGCGAGTCCCGCTTCGATCGTCGCGATTGCCGCTGCGGGATATCCCTGCGCGCGCGCCGCACGCGCCGCCGCCTCGGCCTTGTCCGCGTCGCGGCCCCAGACCAGAATCTGTTTCAATGCAAAAGCGGAGGCATAGGCTTCGATGATTGGCGCATTGAGGGCGCCGGTGCCTATGACGAACAAGGTAGCCGACGCCGGCCGCGCAAGCCGCGATGCGGCAAGAACCGACGCGGCGGCCGTGCGACGGCGGGTGAGCACGGCGCCGTCGATCGCAGCAATGGGCCGGCCGGAGGCGCGATCGCTCAATATATAGGTCGACTGGATCGAGGGACGCGCGCGCGGATCGACGGTGACGATCTTCGTCCCGACCCGCTCGCTCCCCTTCCATGCCGGCATGACGAGCAGCGACGCGCCGCCCATATCGGCGCCCAGTCGCGGCGGCGCATGATATTCACCGCAGGCAAAGGCGCGCCGCAACGCCGCGATCAGCGCGGGCATCGGTGTTGCCCGCGCGACCGCTTCGGCGTCAAAATAGGGGATTGTCGCCATCGCCCCGGTCATGCGCCCGGGGTTCTGAGCTTCAGCATTTCGCGCGTTTCGGCGGGCGTCGCGACCTCATAGCCGCCGACCGCGTTGACGAGCGTATAGGCGCGCTCGACCAGCTGCCCATTGGTCGCCCAAACGCCGCGCGACATATAGAGATTATCCTCCAGCCCGACGCGAATATTGCCGCCGAGCAGCAGCGTATGCGCAAGCATCGGCATTTGTTCGCGGCCGATACCGAACGCGCCCCAGATCGTGCCGGGCGCCATCAGGCTCTTCTGATACAGGATCGTCTCCACGCCGTGCGGCGCAGCCCACTGCACGCCGAGCACCATCTGCATCATCGCCGGGCCATCGACCAGCCCTTCCTCGACCAGCTTGTTGCCGAACAAAATGTCGCCGGCGCCGAACACTTCGAGTTCGGGCTTCACCCCTGCCGCCTGGAACCGTTTCGCCATCGCGCGCAGCGTGTGCGTCGGGCTGAAATAGATATATTCGGTGGGCCCTTCGACCTGGTTATTGGTGACGATATCCAGCGTCGCGATCTCGGGCAGCAGTTCCTCGATGTGCGCGACGCGCTCGTCGACGCCGACGACATCGCTGCCGGGCAGCATATGCCCTTCATTTTCGGGATCGGGCAGGAAATAGGCCCCCATGCCGCACGTCAGATTGAGCACAATGTCTGTGCCGGTCTGCCGCACCCGATCGACGACTTCGCGGAAATGCGCACGGTCGCGATTACCCTCGCCCGTCTCGGGATCGCGCACGTGAATATGGACGATGCTCGCCCCGGCCGAAGCCGCTTCGATGCAAGCGTCGGCGATCTGCTTCGGCGTGACCGGCATCGACGGATGCTTCTTGTTATAGGGGGCGCCGCCGGTCACCGCGCAGGTCAGGATCGTCTTCTTGCTCATCGTCATTCTTCCCATTCCATATTGCCGCTCACGGCGATGATCTCGCCGGTGATCTTCTTGCCGGCGTCCGAGGTGATGAATTCAACCATGTCGGCGAACTCGCTGAGCTCGACCTTGCAGCGCAGCGACACATATTTGAGATAGTCATTCTCGATGTCGTCGAAGCTGCGGCCCGTCGCGTCGACGTTGCGCTGAACGATGAAACGAAAGCGGTCGTTGTTGATGATGCCAGGCAGGATCGCGTTGACGCGGATGCCCGACGGGCCAAGCTCGCGCGCGCTGTTCTTGGTCAGCCCCTCGACCCCGGCTTTCGACGCGATATAGGGCGCACGAAACGGAATGCCGGTGCGCGTCGAGCAGGTCGAGAAATTGACGATCGAGCCGCCGCCGTTCGCCTTCAGCATCGGAACCGCGCGTTTCATCGTATAGAACATGCCCGACAGGTTGACCCCGATCGTCTTGTCCCACTCATCCTCGTCGATATCCTCGATCGCTGCGCGCGGCCCCGCCATGCCGACGACATTCACCAGTATCGTGAGGTCGCCGACGTTTGCGCGGATATCGGCAAACAGCGCATCGACCTCGGCGCGCACGCCGACGTCAGTGACGCTGCCGCTCATCCCCGGATTCGCCGCCAGCGTCGCCGCGACCGCATCGCCGCGCACGTCGCAGATATGCACCCTGGCGCCTTTTTGCAGAAAACGCTCGGCAATCGCTCGGCCGACGCTGTCGCCCGCCCCTGTGACCAACACTCGTTCCATAAAATCTCCCTTGATTTCAGTTCGTTTCGGCCGGCAGCATCAGCTGCGCGGCGATGGCGCGTTCGCGATCCGACAAGGGCGTCGCCTTGCGCTCGTCGAGGTCGAAGCGGACGGTAACGCCCTCCAATATCGTGCAGGCGGCGGCGTCGGAGCGTCGCGACAGGATCGTCCGGTGCCGCAGCGACGAGCGCCCCACGGACAAGATACCGCTCGCGAGGACCAGAAGGTCGCCCGCAGCCAGTTCGTGAAGGTAACGAATCTCGTGCGAGACATCGGCCCAGCCCGCACGGCGGCCATCGATCTCGCCGGCCACAGGGCCAAAAAAGCCGAGCAAATGATACACCGCATTGTCGAGCAGCGGCACCTGATGCTGCACCGACATGTGCCCCATCGCGTCGCAATGCCAGGGAAAGACGACTCCGCGAAAGGTCTCGACCGGTACGCTTCCCACTGATTCTACGGTGATTTCCGGGTCCATGACGCGCCTCTCCGTTGCCGATGAGACCGGACTAATCACCCGCGCTTGACTTGTCTACACAGATTATACACAATGTGTTCACTGGGTATTCGCACTCTCGTCACAATCCATAAAAAGTGCAAAAGGGGACATTATGCGTAGCAAGTTGAAGACTGGATCCGGCCTTGGCGTTCTCGCCGCTCTGTTGTGGGCGATCCCCGCCCTCGCGCAGACGACCGATGAGGCCGAAGGCGCCGACAGCGCGAACGAAATCGTCGTGACCGCGCAGAAGCGCGAGGAACGGCTCCAGGATGTTCCGATCTCGATCTCCTCGCTCAGCGGCAAGGACCTCGATGCCCAGGCCAGCGGCGGCGTCAGCGAAGCCTTGCGCTCGGTCGCTGGCATCTCGATCACCAACTCGCCGCAGGGCGGCGGAAGCCAGCTCACGATTCGCGGGGTCGCCGCGAACGGCGCGACGCTCGCGGGGTCGAGCACCTCGGCCTTCTATATCGACTCGGTTCCCTTCGGCCTCGTCAAGTCGGCGATCCTTCCCGACACGAACGCCTATGACATGTCGCGGATCGAAGTGCTGCGCGGCCCGCAAGGCACGCTCTACGGCGCCAACGCGCTGAACGGCGTCGTGCGCGTCCTCACCAACGACGCCAATCTCGACCGCTTCGAACTCAAGACCCGCGCCGGCGTCGCCGCGACCGAAGGCGGCGACCAGAGCTATCGCGGCGACATGGCGGTCAACATCCCGCTGGTCGAGGGCAAGCTCGGCCTCCGCGTCGTCGGCGGTTTCGAAAGCGCTGGCGGCTGGATCGACCAGCCCGGACGCGGCGTCAACAATGCCAACGACAGCCGCTCGCGCAACGTCCGCATCAAGCTCAACGGCCAGCCGACCGACGCCTTCAGCTTCGGCCTGTCGGCATGGATTTCGCGCATCGATCAGGATGCGCCCGCTTACGCCAATGATGACGGCAACCAGCTGACCACCGTGCCGCTGCCGCAGAAGCTCGACTATGACGCGTTCAGCGCCAAGCTCGGCTACGACTTCGGCGCGTTCGAAGTGTCGAGCGCGACCAGCTACCTCAAATTTTCGAACCTCAGCGAGCGCGACTATACCAATCTCGCCGCGAACCAGACCCTCCACACCGAAATCAGCTCGAAAATCTTCACCGAAGAGCTGCTGATCAATTCGACGGGCGGCGGCGACTGGCGCTGGTCGGTCGGCGGCTTCTACCGCGACGCGTCCGACCTTCTGAACCAGACCTTGTTCGTCCTCCCCGCGCCGATCAACTTCAAGGACAAGTCGCGCTCGTTCGCGGCCTTCGGCGAGGTCACGCGCAGCTTCATGGACGGCACGCTCGAAGTCACCGGCGGGCTGCGCTATTTCAAGGATCGCGTGACCCAGATCGAGCTTACGCCGACCACGGGCAATCCCGCGCAGCCGCTCGCGCGCCGCACCGACACCTTCGATGCGGTGACCCCGCGCGCGGTGATCACCTGGCTGCCGAGCCGGCGGTTCACCGCCTATGCCTCCTATTCGCAGGGTTTCCGCAGCGGCTTCAACCAGAGCCCGACGATCATCCGCACCGCCCCCGGCATCCCGCCGGTCAAGGCCGACCGCCTGTCGAACTATGAGGTCGGCGCCAAGGGCAGCCTGCTGGGCGGCGCGCTCACCTTCGATGCCGCGCTCTATTATATCGACTGGAAGGATATTCAGCAGAATCTGAACGTCGATATCAACGGCGTCGTCTTCGCAGCGTCGGTCAACGGACCGAAGGCCAGCGGCCTCGGCGCCGACCTCGCGCTGACCGCGCATCCGGTCGAAGGCCTCGACATCGGCGGCACCTTCAGCTGGAATGGCCTCGATCTGTCGGGTCCGATCATCACGCAGACCGCCGGTGGCCCCGTCACCCTCTATAACAAGGGCGACCGTCTCGCCTTCTCGCCCGAATATACCGCGAGCGGCTTCCTCGACTACCGATTCCCGGTCGGAGACGCGGGGCTGAAGGGCATCGTGTCGGGCTCGCTGACCTACCGCTCGAAAATCCCCGCGCGCCTGCTTGTCGCGGGCGCGGCGCGAAGCTTCATCAGCGATGCCCCCTTGCTCGCGCGCGGCAGCATCGGGATCGAATCGCCCGACAAGTGGACGGCCACGCTTTACGCCGAAAATATCGGCGGCTGGGACGGCATCACCCAGCCCCCGACGGATATCAGCCAGCAGTATCGGGTGCGTCCGCGCACCTTCGGCCTGCAGTTCGAATTCCGCTATTGAGTCTCTATGGGGGCCGGAGCAATCCGGCCCCCGTTTTCAAAAGGTTTGCCCGTGCCCTCCCCGGATAGCGATCTCCCCACCCCCGCCGACGTCGTCGAAGCCCGGGTCCGCGACTATTTCGAGCGCCTCTATCGCCCCGGCGCCGCGCAGTTTCATGGCATAGTCCATGTCGCGGCCAATCCGGCGAGCGGCGTCATCGCCTTTTCGGGCCCGATGATGCGCGCCGGCGGCGGCTTTCCGGTCACACGCATCGGCCTTCTTGCCCCCGACGGCGCGGTCACGCTTCTCGGCAGCGACGATGCGAACGACAGCCAGCCGAAATGGTCGCCCGACGGCGCCCGCCTCGCCTTTCTGTCCGACCGCGATCATGGCGCGGGCAACTTCCAGCTGATGATCGCGTCGGCCGACGCGCCCGATGCCGTCGCCGCGCCGGCCTCCATCGCCGGCGAGGCAATCGAGAGTTTCATCTGGGCGGCCGACAGCCGGCATATCCTGCTTCAAAGCGCCGACGCTGGCGCCGATGCCGCCGGATCGGCCGCAACCGCGCGGATCGGCGGCGGCGCCAGCGAGCGCCCCTCGTGGATGCCGACCGTCGAAACGGGCGGCCACGACGGCCTGTGGCGCCATGCGCATATCCTCGACACCGAAAGCGGCGTCCTCGCGCGCGTCGGTGTTGACGGCCAGAATGTCTGGGAGGCCGACTGGTGCGGCCCCGACGCTATCGTCGCGATTGTCTCGGCGAGCCCCACAGAAGGCGGCTGGTATCAAACCGAAATCGCGATCGGCCCGGCGGCGGGCGGCGCCTTCGAACGTTTCGCCGCACCCGAAGTCGAGATCGCGGGCGTGACCGCCTCGCCCGATGGCAAGACGATCGCGGTGATCGAGGGACGCTTCCATCGCACCGTCCAGCTCGGCTCGCTCATCCTTTACGACCGCGCGACCGGCGCGGCGCGCGAACCCGATATTGGCGCGCAGGTTTCGGCGCTCGTCTGGCGCGACGCGAACCGCCTCTTCTTCGCCGGCTTCGCCGCGCCCGGATCGGTTGCAGGGACGCTCGACCTCGTCAGCGGCACCGCCTCGATCGAGTGGCGCGCATCGGGCACGGCGGGGCGGAAGGTGCCCTATGCGGTCCCCGAGGGACGCGATGCGGTTCTCGTCCCCGGCCATGCCTTCGACCGCTATCCCTATCTCGCGCGCTCGGGCCCGGCAGGCGAAGAGCTGTTGCTCGATCTGACCCCGCCCGATCTGGCACCAATTCAGGCGCGGATGAAACCCGCCGAGGTCGTGCGCTGGCAGGGCCGCGACGGGCTCGAAATCCTCGGCTATCTCGCGATGCCCGAGGGGGTCGAGCGCCCCCCGCTTGTCGCCTTCATCCACGGCGGCCCTTCGCATCTGTTCCGCGACAGCTGGAGCTTCGACAACCCGCTCGCGGCGTTGCTCGTCAGCTCGGGCTATGCGGTGCTCTTTCCCAACCCGCGCGGCAGTTCGGGGCGCGGGCTCGATTTCGCGAGCCGCGTGATCGACGACATGGCGGGCGAGGATGCGCACGATATTTTGGCGGGCGTCGATCATGTGATCGCCCATCATCCGGTCGACGGCAGCCGGCTGTTCGTCACCGGGGGCAGCTATGGCGGCTTCATGACCACATGGCTCGTCGGCCAGACGGGGCGCTTTCGGGCCGCGTGCGCGATCGCGCCGCTGACCGACATGCGCAGCCAATATTTCACCGCGCATCATCCCGAATTCCTGTCACTTTATTCCGGCGGTGATCCCTATGACGTCGGCGGCGTCTTCGACCAGCGGAGCCCGCTGGCGCATGCGAACAAGGTGACGACCCCGACGCTGCTGATCGCGGGCGAAATGGACAAGACCACGCCGCCGGCACAGGCGGTGCAGTTCCACCACGCGCTCGTCCTCGGCGACGTGCCGACCGAACTGGTTCTCTATCCCGAAGAGGGCCACGCCGCCGCGCGCTACGAGGCACAGATTGATCAGGGAACCCGCGTGCTGCGCTGGTTCGCGCAATGGGAAGGTCGCAATTGAGTACGCCCCCTCTCCCCGCCGCCACGCAGGGCGGCGGGGCGGCGCATCTCTACACCCCCTCGCGGCGCTGGACCTTCCTCGCGATCCTGTTCCTCGTCGGCGCGTCGAGTTCGATCGACCGCGTCGTCATCTCGGTACTGCTCGAACCGATCAAGCACGAGTTCCAGGTTTCCGACACGCAGCTCGGCCTGCTGAGCGGCCTCTCCTTCGCCTTGCTCTATTCGGCGTTCGGGCTGCCGATCGCGCGCTTTGCCGATCGCGGCAATCGCAAGAAACTGATCGCGGTCGCGATCTCGGTCTGGAGCCTGATGACCGTGCTCTGCGCCGCAGCGGCCAGCTTCTGGCAGCTGCTGCTCGCGCGCATCGGCGTCGGGGTGGGAGAGGCCGGCGCGACCCCGCCCGCCCAGTCGCTGATCGTCGATTATTTCCCGACCGCGCAGCGCGCCCGCGCCATCGGCATCTTCGCGACATCGGGAACCGTCGGTTATCTGATCGGCCTGTCGGCGGGATCGCAGCTCGTCGCCGCCTATGGCTGGCGCGCGACGCTCGTCGCCTTCGGCCTGCCCGGGCTGCTGATCGCTGCGCTCGTTTACTGGGTGCTCGACGAGCCGCGCCAGCGCGCCGATGCCGCGGTGCGGCGCGGCAGCAGCGAGGATTTTCGTACCTCGGTCGGGCGCCTCGCCGGAAAACGATCGTTCGTACTGATGCTCGCGGGCTTCACCCTCTATCATTTCGCCGCCTATGGCTCGCTCGTCTTCGTCCCCTCCTATCTCGTGCGGGTGATCGAAAGCCCGATCGAACAGGCGGGACTTTACTACGGCGCGACCTCGGCGTTTGCGGTGCTGATCGGTAGCCTCGCCGGCGGCGCGATCCAGGATGCGCTGTCGCGGCGCGATCCGCGCTGGATCGTCCGCTTCCCCGCGATCGCCTTTGGCCTCGCGGCGGTGCCCAATTGCGCGATGTTCCTGATCGACGACCTTCCCACCTTTCTGGTCGTCAGCACGATTGGCGGCATCCTGCTCTACGCCGCCCTGCCCGCGGCTTTCGCCGCGATCCACGCAGTGTGCGGCAGCGCACGCCGCGCGACCGCGATCGCGGTCGTCCTCTTCTTCGGGAATCTGCTCGGGTTCGGACTTGGCCCGGTGATCACCGGCGCGCTCAGCGATCATTTCAGCGCGATCCACGGCCCCGAAGGGCTGCGCTATGCGCTGATCATCGTCATGGCGCTGACCGTTCCGACCGCATATTTCTTTTACCGCGCAAGCGGCAAGGTCGCGGAGGATCTGGAGGATTGAGGCTGGTGGCCGCGGCTCAGCCGCGGCCGGACAGCGAGAAATCGGCGGTGCTGGAACCGGCGATAAAGGCCTTCATCCGCTCGCGAAACTCGTCCGAATGTTCATAGACGAGCCGCTCGGCCTCGACCGCATCGCCGCGGCGGATCGCATCGATCATCTGGTTATGCTGATCGATGACGTCCGAATAGCTCAGCAGCGCCGCGCCATTCTGGCGAAAGGCGAGCAGCGACAGCCGCATCACGCCGCGCAGCATCTTCGAGCAGTCGGCGGCAAGATACTTGTTTCCGCACGCCTGATTGATCGCATCGTGAAACGCCCAGTTCGCCTCGACGATCTGCCGCGGGTCGCGCGTTTCGCTCGCGGCCGCAAACTCGCGGTTGCGCTGTTCGAGCAGGTCAAGATGGTGCGGTTGCCGCCGGAGGGCGGCCCAGCGCGTCGTCGCGCGCTCGTAAAGCTCGAGCGCTTCGAGGACCTGCGGCACCTGATCGAGGTCGAGCGGCGCGACGCGCGCGCCGCGGTTCGGTGCCAGCACGACCAGGCTGTCCGACGCGAGCCGGATCAGCGCCTCGCGGATCGGGGTGCGCGACACGCCCAATTCGCGGCTGAACTGGACCTCGTCGAGTTCGGTGTTCGGCGGCAGGTCGAGGTTCAGTATCTGCTCGCGCAGCAGCGAATACACCTTCTGTCCCGAAGACTGGCGGGCGATGTCGTCGCTTATGTCGACCACCTCGATTGATTCGGCGACTTTTGCGGATTTGGTTCGGGCTGCGCACATCGCCGATCTCTACTCTGCATGGGTGATCGCAATCAACCTCGACATGAAGCGCGCGCCGGCCTCGATTTGGGCAATCTCGATAAATTCGTCAGGGCGATGTGCCTGCATGATCGAACCGGGGCCGCAAATCACCGTCGATACGCCGGCCGTCTGGAACTGCCCCGCCTCGGCGCCATAGGATACCGCGCCCGGGAGGGTCTCAACTTCGCTCAGCATCGCGGCAAAATGTTCGGCGACCCCGTCTTCCTCGCGCCGCAGCGGCGGCACCTGCGCGATCGGGTGGACCATAACGCCGGTTTCCCCGCCCTCCCGCTTCAGGCGCGTCCGCGCCTCTTCGACCGCCGCCCAGAAGGGGGCGAGCACGACATCGATGTCGCGATCAGGCACCGTGCGCAGGTCGAAGGTGAAGCGGCATTCGCGGGCGAGGATATTCGCCGCCGTGCCGCCATGAATCGTCCCCACGGTCAGCGTGGACCAGGGCGGGTCGAAGCGCGCGTCGCGATGGTCCGTGCGCTCGCTTTCGGCGATCCGTCCGAGCGCCGCCAATATCTCGATCGCGACCATGTTCGCCGACACGCCCTCATGCACCAGGCTCGAATGCGCCTCGCGCCCGGTGACGACGACTTCATAAAGATGAATGCCCTTGTGGCTGTTGATGATCGCCATGTCGGTCGGTTCGCCGACGATCGCCGCCAGAGGGCGGTGCCCCTCGGCCACCAGCGCATCGATCAGGTCGGGCGCGCCGAGACAGCCGATCTCCTCGTCATAGGAAAAGGCCAGATGGACCGGACGCGTCATCGCCGAGGGGGAAAGATAGGGCACCGCCGCGAGCGCCAGCGCAATGAAGCTTTTCATATCGGCGGTACCGCGCCCATAGAGCCGCCCTTCATACTCGACGAGGGTGAAGGGATCGCGACTCCACGGCTGACCCTCGACCGGAACGACGTCAGTATGCCCCGACAGCACGATTCCCCGCGCGGGCGATGGGCCGATCGTCGCGAGCAAATTCGCCTTGCTGCCATCGGCGTTCGCGATCCGCCGCGCGGGGACCCCATGCCCCGCCAGATAGGTCTCGACATAATCGATCAATGCAAGGTTCGAACCCGAAGAGGTGGTGTCGAACGCAATCAGGCGCCCAAGGATATCGATCGCCGACGCCGCGAGCGCCGGGGCAAGATTGTCGTCGCTACGCGGCGCACCGGTCACCGACCCCGCCTCTTCGGACCCGCCAACGATGCGAAAGATCGCCGCACGCATCTCGCCCGCGCGCGCCGTTCAAAACCCTCTTGCATGAAAACCCCTGTTGCGGATGCCGACGATAAATCAGTGTATACATATTGTATTTTTATTGTCGGCAGTCAACAGGGTTTGCACCGGAAGATCGGCGCGGGATCGAAAAGTGGCGGCCGACTTTGGCCGATTGTAGTCAGGCCGCTTCTAGGTCTGAAACCGAGAAAAGCGGACGAGCGCGGTGCGCACGATGGCCACGACTGGAAGCGACCAATTGCGGACGCGTAGAAGAGTGTTATCTTCACCATCGTCGAATCCACTACGGACATTGCGACGACAAAAGGAATCGGCCATCGTGATGTCCCCGCATTCAGGCAGGTTGCTATGCGCAATTTAACCGCAGCTATCGCGATGACTTTAGCGATTTGTTCCTCTTCCGTTAAAGCTCAGACACCTGAAGATCAGGTGCGGGATGCGATTGCTGGCATGATGGGCGCGGCAGGAAAGCTTGATGCAGATGAGTTTATGCGCAGCTACTGGCAGTCCCCTGCGCTCGCAATAACGTTCGATGGCGAAACATTGCGGGGATGGGACGCCATTCTCAGTGAACAGCGCAAATGGTGGAGCGACAAGAATTCCGGCATCAAATTCGAGGAAGTTCGGCCGCCTGAAATCGTGTCTCAAGGAAGCGATGTGGCAACGTCAATTCAATGGATGAACGTGACGAGTCCCGAAACCAAAAAGCCGAGCAGTCTGGTGATCACTTCAGTCTGGAGGAAGCTGCCGGAAGGATGGCGAGTGGTGCTGGCCCACGAGACACTTATCCCCTGATGGTCTGGTTAATCACGTGGGAGACGTCCGCACCCCCATTCTGGCCGTCGAGGGTTGCAGTTTCCCTTTAGTCGTAGGCCCGCCGAATCTGACCGTTACTAGACGGTCCGCTCCTACGCGAAAATAATGAGAAGCGGACATTGGACCTAAAGGCGATCGGGTTGTCGGCTTCTTGGCGCATCCTATCGTGACCGCGAGCGACGACAAGCGGAAAGCTTGCAGCTAGAGTATCAATCGATGAAACCGATCTTCCTTCTCGCGGCGCTGGGCGTCGGAATCCCGCTCGCCGCGTCAGCCCGGGTTGCTGAAAGCTCCGATCCCGAGCGCGTCGATGTCGTCGATGCCATCGAATGCCGGCTCGACGCGCCTACCTACAACGGCTTTGCCTTGGGGCTGAATGGCGAGGAGAAGATCGCAGGCAAGCGAGGCTGGGTGCCGGTCAAATCCGAGAACTTCTTGATGAACGAATATGAACTGCCCGTCCCAATCACCGTGGCTGGCCGTTATAGCACGCGCCGCATCGCATTCACGTCCAGCGGCGTCGTCGCCATCCTCGAACTCGCTGATCCCGCCGTGCTCGCACGGCAGCAGGGAATCGAAAACGCGGTTAATCCCAACCCGGTGATCGCAGCCATGATTGCATCGGGCAAGGCCACCCGTCAGGAAATCGAGGCGGCAACAAAATCCCGAAAATTCCTCGGCGAAAAAATACTCGTCGACCGCACCGAGCCCGCGATCCCTGAGGAAAGCTTCGGCACGCGCACTGTTATCGGACTGAATGTTTCGAACGTCGCCAGTCACCCGGGCAAGACGCTCTACGGCTGCTCCTATCGGATCGAGGTCATCGACAAGGACGGCAAACCTTTCTGAGGCAACGTTCCTCGCACCTCCCCTGCAAAAGGGCCTCTACGTCGCGCCTGAAATCTAGTCTTGATCGCTCCGATAGCTATTGGACTCCAAGCTGCGACGATTGCAACCGGCTCATGCAGTACGGATGCAGGCAACGACGAACGCGACGCCCGGGTCGCGAGCGCCGCGCCTGATCCAGGCGGCGAAACGCTGACGTCGGCATGCGATCGCAATGCTTTCCTCCCTTGGGAACCAGTCGCGGGCCGGATTACTTCGGCTCCATTACCACCGCAAACAATCGGTCAAGGTTCGACTGCAGATCCTGGACGTCGGGGTTTTCAGCATATTTTGGTAGCCCGAGGGGCAAGCTCATACTCTCATACATGGCTGAAGCCTCGCCGTCTGTCAGGAGACCTCGCTTACGCAGGATGTTGGCGAGGCTGACAATTCCGTTGATCGCGGAAACGTCCGACGCCTCGTGAGCCGCCATGAGGTTCGCTGCGACGAGGTCGGAAATATCATCCATATCGAATCTTTCTATCCCGGCTTGCAACGCGAAAGCGCGATGGAGTGGTATGGGCATGATCGAAAGCACACGACGCCGTCGGCCTTTGGCCGGTGGCGCCTCCGGCCATCTTCTTACGATCGTCCCTTCCGGGCCTTGCGCGCAGCGTATCGCAAATCTCGCGCCGATTTCAGTTCGGCCTCGCTCAGGACGCGCGCCGGTGCGGCGAGTGAAGTTTCAGCGGCGAGATGATCTTCGTCTTTGGCGCGCTGCGCGGCTTCCTTGGCCGCCTGCGCGGCGTTCTTCGCTTCCTGGGCGGCGGCGCGTTTGACCTGCTGCGCTTCATCCTTGGCAGTTCGGCTTGCTACGCGCCGCGCTTGCTCGGCGGGATCAATGGGTGCCTTGCTGTTCAGCTGGGCGAGCGCTTTGGTTTTCGCGCTTTGCGCGATCGCCATGCGGTCCTGAAAACTTGGCTCTTTGTAACCTCGCATCATATGGTCCTTCTCGGTTGCCACGCACTCAATCGACCATTGCGGCGACGAGAAGACGAAGATCTTCCGTTGCCAACCGGCCTTCGCCAGCTTGTTGCGTCGAGGCGCGATGATCTGATGTGTCGTCGGTGGAAATTTCGGTCATGGGGAAGCCGTGTCCGCTCCCGTGGTAATTATGCATATTGTCCTCGGTCCGCGGCTTTCGCCGCGCTCATTTATTTTCTGAAATTGGTGCGCCGTTTCGCCGCGCCTGCCTGGCTGGCGCCGCGCTCACGAAAAACAATCCGACCCTTGGTGAGATCATAGGGCGTCATTTCGAGATGCACCCGGTCGCCCACGACCGAGCGGATGCGAAATTTGCGCATCTTGCCGGCCGTGTAGGCGATAATCTTGTACTCGTTATCGAGCCGGACGGCGAAGCGTCCGTCGGGAAGAATTTCCTCGATGATGCCTTCTATCGTCAGCAATTCTTCTTTGGCCAATGGCTTAATCCGAAGGGTATGCCCTGCTTCTGCGGGTGACGCTTTGGGCGTCTAGGGTGCGGGCAAGGAAAATGCAGTTACTCGATGCAACGGGGGATTGCTCGCCTGCCAGAAGTCATCGAGATGGTAGACGCACCTCAGGGATCGTTATGGGATGAACCCATGGCAGTTGGCCTAGACGATATCGGAATGAGCTACCGCATGGCGGATAGTCTGGCCATCACACGGCCACGCCATAGGCGAAATTGCTGGCGCATATTAAATGGCGGCGAGCGCTGAAGCAGCCCGCCGCCAGTAGATCATGCAGCCTGAAGATTCACCGCAGAGGTCTTGCCTCGTTGATCGGTCTCCAGTTCGTACGATACGCTCTGATCTTTCTGGAGGGTATGCATACCCGCGCGTTCGACGGCCGAGATGTGCACGAATGCATCCTGGCCGCCGTCGTTCGGCGCGATGAAGCCATAGCCCTTGTCGGCATTAAAAAATTTCACGGTTCCGGTAGTCATATGGGTATCCTTTATCCCAAGTATGACGGGCATACGCCAACAGCGGCGCATCCCGGCTTTAGTAGTGCTAGAAAGGGATAAAGGGGTGGCATAAAGCTGCCGATTATCCGTCGCATGCGACGTAAGCAGAACCCTAGTACCGGCAAAATTATTATTTGCAAGTCAATTCCGGATTTTAAAAGGACGGTCGTTCACGTTATTTAGCGAGCGGGCAGAGAATTGGCTTTTCAAGAGGGATATTTGGGCAGCATTTTTTGACGCTCTTTTCCCACTCAGCGAATATCTGAGCGCTCCATAGTGGCCGGTAGCGGACTGGCCGCTTTCAGCAGCGAGCTTGCGAAAGCAGACATTCGAAATGCTTTGGTACTGAGAAAATTCTGACTATTCCGAGCCGGGCAGCGCGCCGCCGGTTCCTTTCCCGGAGTCAGGGGTCACAATCGGCAGCCAGATGCGGCTACCTGTCGCGCCGCGCTCCAGTGTCACCGTGGCAGCCCGGAAATCTTCTTTTTTCGCGTTGAAGATATTGGGGACATAGGTTTGCGGATTACGATCATAGAGCGGGAAGAGAGTCGACTGGATCTGCACCATGATCCGATGCCCCGGCTTGAAGACGTGGTTCACGGTCGGAAGCCGAAACTTGTAGGCCTGAGCGCGGCCAGCCGGGACCGGGGACGGATGCGAGAGGCTCTCACGATATCGACCGCGCATGATGTCGAGGCTGAGGGGTAGTTGATATCCGCCAAGTTCCGGTTTCGTGGCATTCTCTGACGGGAACACATCGATCAACTTGACGACGAAATCCCCATCGGTGCCGGTGGTGCTCGCAATCAGTTCGGCGATGGGAGCGCCGGACAATCGAACCGGTGATACCAGGACGTCGCTGACATAGGTCATGACGTCCGGGCGACCGTCGACATGACGTTGATCGCTCAGGAGCCACGTCGGCCAAGCCGGACTATACACCGAGTTCTGCATGCTGAAGGGGCGCGGCAGAAAAGGGACAGGCTTTGCTGGGTCCGAGACATAGCGGTCGCTGCCCGTCGGCCCAGCCTTGAAAGCGAGGCGCCCGTCAGCAGCGAAATAGATCGGCGTCAGCGGCGCCGGGCAACCAGCCTCGCACGCGAGCGGCCAGCTGTTCAGCTTTTCCCAGCGATCTTCGCCCGTGTTGTAGACGGTCGCCACCGGCGTTTCTGACGCCGGCCCGTCCTTCAAATGCTCGTTGAAGAATGGCAGGACGATGTCGCGCCAATAATGTGCAACCGTATCACCGTCCCACTCCAGCGGGCCGGTCCTTCGGCCGCCTGCAGCCCGGTTGACCTGGCTGTGAAACCAGGGGCCGAGAACGAGGTGGTTATTTCCGGTCTTTCCGGCAGCGCGCAGCTGCTCGAAGGTCCGGATCGCTCCATAGCTGTCCTCCTGGTCCCAGATGGGCTGAACCCACAATGTCGGAACATCCGAGGGGTTCGCAGCGAGCAACTTGTCAGCAGCTTGGCCACTCCATATGGCGGTGTAGGCAGGATTTTCGGCAATGCGCTTCCATACGGGCAGCTGATCGAACCCCCGCGCCCGCGCCCAGTCCCCCACCGATCCGGCGTCGCGGAAGTTTTCATAGTCATCGCTGCCGCCATGGGACGGCATCTGCGCAAAACCTTTTGCTCCCGTCTGTCGTGCGATGAAACCGAGCATCAACTGCCGAAAGGCGCCGTTATGGAACCAGTCGTCGCCGATCCACCCGTCCATGATCGGGCTCTCGGGTGCCGCGGCCCGAAGTGCCGGGTGCGGGTTGATGAGCGCCATGGCCGTCGTATAACCCTCGTAGGACGAACCGATCATGCCGACGCGTCCGTTACTCTCGGGCAAATTCTTCTTGTCGGTCAGCCAGGCGATCGTATCGTAGGCGTCGGTAGAGTGATCCGTGCCTGACGCATTGAGAGGACCGACCGCAGGTTGGATGAAGCTGTAGTCGCCTTCCGACCCGAATTTCCCCCGCGTGTCCTGCCAGACAATGATGTAGCCGTTGCGGACAAACTCTTCATTCTCAAAGGGAAGCGCATGCAGCATCGATCCGCTGGTCGTTCGCGTCGACCGCGCGGTAGCATCATAGGGCGTGCGCCCCATCAGAATGGGCGCGTTCTGGGCGCCCTTGGGTACGATGATGATCGTTTGCAGCTTAACCCCGTCACGCATCGGGACCATCACGATGCGGCGTTCGTGGTCGGCATGCGCAGGAACGGGAGAATAATCGTCAGGGATATCGCCGCCAGGCTGCACGATCGACATCATGCTAGGCTGCTGCGCGGATGCGGGGGCGACCGCAAGCAGTGCAATCGGTAACGTCATCGCTGTCCATTTCGAAACCTTCATTATCGGTCCTCTCCCGATGAGGAAGATGGACGCCCATGGCCTTTGCCGCCGACTGGCGCATCCTCGCGGCCGGGAAACTGATCAATCCCCCGAAACGGCGCAACGCGATATATTCTGCGGCTTTGGCGAAGATTTGCTGACCCTCTTAGCGGCGCGAGGCGCCTTTTTCAGCTCTCGGACATATCGCCGCCAACGGCTTTCGGCGCGCCGGCCTCGAGAAGGATCCAGTCAACGAAAGCCGCCACGATCGGCGGTAGCGGCAAGCCGGCACGCGTCAGAAGATAGAATTGGTTGGGGGCCGTCACGCGCCGGTCGGACAACGCGACCAATTGTCCGTTAGCGATCAATTCGGAGACGAGCGACGTGTGCCCCACCATAAACCCCCTGCCCTTCACAGCGGCCTCGACCGCCATCGAATAGAGCGAAAAGGTTTGTGTGATCAGCCCAGCCGGACGGCGCTGCCCCATGTGGCGAAGCCACTCATCGAAATCATTCGCCCAGTAGGTGTCGAGCATCAGCGGGACACCCACGGGAAGGCCCTGCTCATCAAACTCGGCCTTCGCGACGAGGTCGGGCGACGCCACGGGAACCAGTTCGTCGACGAGAATTGGCCGGTAGTCGCAGCCTGCAAAGGGCGGTTGGCTATATCGGATAGCGACATCGAAATTGGCCGCCCGCATGTCGACGATCGCCGGATCGGCCCAGATTTCTACGGTGGCGCTGGCGTTACCCCGATGAAACTCATCGATCCTTGGTCCGAGCCAAAGCTGAGCGAGCGCCGGAAGGATTGTCAGTCGAACCGATTTGCTGGCCTCGATCGACATCAAATCGCGCGTGGCCTGCGTCAGTTGCTCAAGCGGTGGCAGGACGCTCTGTGCGTATCGCTTTCCCGCCTCGGTGAGCCGCACGCCCTGCGCGTATCGCTGGAAAAGCTCGACGTCCAAAAAGGCCTCGAGCGCCTTGATGCGCTGGCTCACAGCGCCCGGCGTGACGGAAAGCTCGAGTGCGGCCAGCGCGAAGCTCTCGGTCGCAGCGGTCGAGGCGAACACGCGGAGCCAGTCGAGATTTGGCAATTCCCTGGGCATCTATCCTCGACAGCATAATCCATTTTGGCGCCGGCACCACGACAACGGCAACGCCTCGGTCCAGAGGACAGCATAAGCGTCCGGGGTGCCGGGACAAGCACCGATCTCGAGCCGTTCCCCGCACCGCCCGTTGCTATGCTACTCGCGGATCGTCTTCGGGGTGCCGATCGCCTGCTCTTCTATCTCGCGGGCATCGAACGGGAAGCGGTGCAGCTTTTTCCTGGAAAATTCACGGGTCTGGTCGGCATAGTGCGGCGACTTGGGATCGACCGACTGCGAATATGTCAGGATGGCCTTCGCGATGGGGCCATCGTCATCGAAGGTGACCGACTGCACATAGCTCGCACCGTGCACGACCGCAAAACCGTCCTTCGCCGGAAGCGCCGCGGTATAGTTCAAGACACCGCCGGTCATGCCGCCCGAGATCGGAATTCGTTCTTCGCCGCGCTCGGCGAACTGCACGTCGCCGAGCGGCGCATCGAGGGCGATGCTCATCTTGTCGAGAATTTCGGCGGCCGCCGCGAGGTCGGCGAGCAACGCGTCGCCCTTGGTGCCCGCGGTATCGAGCGACGACGGGGTAGCGACGATGTTGCCGGGATCAAAGGCGCGCGTCCACAGATCGGGTCGGACCGCCGCCTTACCCCAGAACAGGCTGAAGAGCATTGCACCGCGGCTGTCGATCTCAGCCTTGCCATCCCATTTGGCAAGCGCGGCGCACGCGCGCTTCGGCGCAGCAGGGCGCTTGCAAAGGTCGAGCACGGGCGCGAGCGCAAGACCGGCCGCAAAATTCTTGTTCCCGAGCATCGTCGCGGCGCCGCTGTCGATGTCGAATTTTCGCGTGGCGAGGAAAGCGCGGATCTCCTGGATGCCGGAACGGGTGCGCATATCGGGCAAGGGCTTGGGGTCGGTCCCCATCATCGGTCCGAGTTCGGGGATTTCGGCTGCCGGATTGGTCCAGCGATAGCTGTCATTGCTGTTCTGCACGAAGTCGCGGCGATAGATGGTTGCCATATCCGACGCCGGGAGGAGACCCGGCTCGGGCGTGCCGGTCGTGGTTTCCCAGCCACAGGCGGAACGGCTGCCGTCGAGCGTGTAGATCCTCTGCAGGAAGCCGGGCGTCGGCTCTGATATCGTGCCGCACTTGGCGAAGCGCTCGGCCGAGACGTTCGCGGCGGCGCTGATGTCGGCGTAGAGAGCGTCGCCATGGCGGTCGGCAGCCATCGTGTTGAGGAAGGGGACGTGAAGATGTTTAGCGAGCGCCGCCCTGAGCTCGCGTGCATTGCGCGCTCGTCCCATCGCGAGCCAGCCGTCGCCGCCGCGGATATTCGTGCGATTGGCATCGCGAACCGCAAATGCGGTGTCTCGGGTCCAGGCATAGGGCGTGTCTGGTATCGCAAGGATTGGGCCGTAGCGCGTCAGATAGACGGTCCGGTTGAGCGGTTCCGCGTCCTTGATCTCGATCCGGATCTCACGCCGCTCCATCGGCACGCGCTTGCCGTCGACGAAGTAAGCCGTCGCATCGGCCGGATCGAGCTTGAGTTTGAAGAGCGTCATGTGCGCAGCCGTATCGACGGTATGCGTCCAGGCGACGTCCTTGTTGAACCCGATCCCGACGAAGGGCTGGTTGATGATCCCCGCGCCTGCGACATCGAGCTTTCCGGGAATGGTAAGATGCATCTGATAAAAGCGATTGGGTCCGAACCAGGGGAAATGCGGGTTGCCGACAACGAGACCGCGCCCGTTGGCCGTCGCATCGCCACCAAAGGCCCACCCGTTGCTGCCGAGCCTGGCGTCATCCGGAAGCGAAAACGCGCCGGAAACGGAAGCTGCGGCCGCCGATTCATTTTGCGCGGCGCCAGCTGACGGGGGCGCGGCGGAGGTGATCTTCGCAGCCGCGGTCGCGGTGCCCGAGAGCATGGAGAAGCTGTTCAGCGAGCGGATCACGTCGTCGCTGGTGATGGGGCGGACCCAAGGCTGGCCGGCGCAATCGCCAGGCAGCCGCTCGCGGTTGTCGGCCAGAAAGCGGTTATAGCCTGCCACCCAGCCGCTCACGAGGTTGCGATAGTCGCTCGACCGGCGTTTGAATTCTGCGCGCAGCGCCTTTGCGTCGAGCATCGTTGCATAATAGACGTCGCTGTCGAGATTATTTGCCGGAACCAGGCCAACGCGGGTCATTGCCTCGGCACCGAGATATTTCGAGCGCTGCGCCGAGACGCTGAGATAGGTGTCCGCCATCAGGCAGATATTGTCCTCTGCCTCGGCATAGGCGATGCCGAACCCGAGCCCGCGAAAATCCTTCGCCTCGACATGCGGGACGCCGAACTCCGTCCGCGTGATCGTCGCTTCCGCGCGGGGTGCGGCCGCTGCTGCGACCGGGGCCAGCATGGTCCCCGCAACAAGTGCCGCTGCGAGGCGCTGCGACGTCGGCGAAGTACGCCGGAGGGCGCGGGCCCTGTTCGAAGAGATCATCGTTATTCATCCTTGATGGAGTCGTTGGCACAGGCTCGTTTCACTCAAGACCTAGCGAGCAACCGGGGTAATATTGTCCTGCGCGTTCCGGTCGATATATTTGAGATAGGGATCGAGCCCGACGAAGGAGGGCCTGCGATCGGTGACGATCGCGATGCGGTGCCGACCGGAACGCAGTCGCCACTTTTCCACCTTGATGACGTTGACCGGTCGGAACGCGGCCGTGGAAGGATCCACTTCGAACGCCCCGATATCGAACACCTCGTCTATCGGCGCTTCGCGCTCGACGCCCTTCTTGTCGGCATAAAGCTTGCGCGCTTCGGCGGTCAGCTCGACACGCCATTTTCCGCCGGAAAGACGCGTCGCGCGGGCGTTGTCGGCCTTGAGGTCGTACAGCGTGATCTTCTGGAAGAGATCGGTGATCAGCTGCTGCTGGTCGGGCCGAGCCTCGGCACGGAGCGCCGCGATGAGGTCGGACGAGGTGGCGTAAGGCTCGCCCTTGAAGGCGAATTTCGCGATCAGCGAGCGAAGTGCGCGGTTGACCGCTGCTTCGCCCATCCGGTCCTTGAGAAGATACATGACGATGCCGCCCTTCTCATAACGCACATAAGCCTGCTCCTGCACCTTCTCGAGCGTCGGCTCGGTCACATTGTCTTTCCCGCGCGTCGTCAGGTAACCGTCGGCCGCGCTCTTGAGGAAGCGCTGGACCATCGCGGGTCCATAACGCTTCTCCATCACCATCAGCGTCGAATATTGTGCGAGGGTTTCAGAGAGAACGGTGCTGCCCGGCGTGTCGGCCCCCGTCACCTGGTGGAACCACCATTGGTGCGCGAGTTCGTGCGCTGTCACATAGGAGATGAAATCGACGCCCGTTGACTCGTCGATCTTGAGGATGAAGCCTGCCGCTTCGGAGTAGGGAACAGTGCCAGGGAAGGCCTGTGCAAACTTCCCATAGGCAGGAAATTCGACGATGCGAAACTGCCGGAACTGATACGGGCTGAAATTGCGCGTATAATAAGCGAGGGCGTCCTTCGACACGTCGATCATACGGTCCACATTGTAGCGGTGCGCCGGATGGTGATAGACCTCGATAGAGACGTCGTTCCAGCGGTCCTTGCGGACCGCATATCGCGCAGCCTGGATGGAGAAAAAGTTCATCATCGGTGCTTCGCTGCGAAAACGAACCGACTGCCGCGCGCCGTTCACTTTCCGGCTGATCTGTTCGCCGGGCGCAAGCAGTGTCTGATCGGCAGGTCCCGTCAGCAAAATCTCGGCGTTCACGGGATCGCTGTCATGGCGGATATAGTTGAACTTGCGGCCCTGCGCTTCACCCAGCGGGGCAAGATCGGGGGTCAGGCCGAACTTGCGCCGCGTCGCCCTGTCCTCAAGCAGTGTCCAGCGCGAGATGCCAAGGCTTGGTGAGATGGTGTAATTCTCCACGAAGGTGCCATTGCCGACGATGCGCTCCTCATCGCCCGTGTTACGAAAACCGCGCTGATCGCGCAGTGCCTCAAAGCGGATCACGCGGCGCTCGCCGGGCGCCATCGGCTTGTCGAAGCGATAGATACGAAAGTTGAAGTCGGGATAATCTTTCGCAAGCTTCGCGCCCGCCACGCTGAGAGACTTCAGCTGAAGCTCGGGGGTGACGCGTGTGCCGATGAAGGATTTCTGGACCTGCGCGCGCGGCCACGAGACATACACATTCGCGATCGGCGCGGTTGTCTTGTTCTCTATCGTCATCGTCCCGCGCGAGAGGATCTTCGGAACGTCGGGATAGATGTCCGCCTCAAGCGTGATGTCGGTGATCCTGGGCTGCGGATCATCGTCGTAATGAAGAAGCGTCTTCTCATAATCCGCCGCCCAGCGCTGGCTTTCGTTGAAGGTCGGAAAGTCGTTGAGAATGTAATTATTGTAGAAGATGAAGCCGCCAAGGGCTGCCATGACCGTGCCAGCACCAGCAATGCCCCAGCCGGCCCGGCCCTTCAGTCTTGCCGGCAATTTGCGTAGGCGCGCGACGAGCGGAGCCGAGGCGCCCCGACGCCACAAGCCATAGGCGAGCAAAGCGAGGATCACCGCAAAAGCGGCCCAATAGGCGCGGTACCATGCGGCATGCGCCGCGAACTTGCCGAGTCCGTTCATGTCCGAAAGCGGCACCGACGATGTCGTTGCATAGAGATACAGGTGGCTCTCGAAGCCCATCGACGGCAGCGATATCTCCGCAAGGAAGACGAGCAGGATGACCAGAAGCCCGACGAACTTGTGCGGCACGAGCGTCTGCACGAAGACCGCGAGAACCGCATAAAGGATCATCGTGAAAACCCAGGGCGCCAGATACCAAAGAAGATAATGATAGACCTCGATCTCGGTGAATCCCTTGAGGAGCTGGACCGCGATCGCAGCCGTGACGTTCATCACTCCCATCGCGAGAAGAACCACGGAAATCGCAGCAATCTTGGGAAGCAAGAAGGCCCAGTCGGGCGACGGCGTCGCATCGATGATCTCGTTTATGCGACATTCGCGATCGCGCCAGACGAGCTCGCCAGCATAGAAAGCCGCAACGAATAGCGGGATAGTTTTGGAGACAAGCAAGGCCTCGATCATCACCCGCGTGACGGGATAGACGGTCGCTACGCGGTCGTCCCCCGCAAGCCAGAGGACCACGAGCGAATTGATGAACGCAAAGCCGAGAATGACAAGAAAGGTCGGACTTCGGACGACGCCAAGCAGTTCGTGACGCGTCAGCGCGGCGAGCGGCCCTCGTCCGAGCGAGCGCTCTGACGGCGGCGCGATCGAAACGTTGGTGGGCTGCCGTGGTGTCGCGTTGACGCGCGGGAGCGCCGCTTGCCCCGCCTTTTGCTTCTTGGCAGGACCGGATGCACCACGCGCGAAAGAGCGCCATGCCAGCGCGAGCAGGACGAGCGCGACGCCGAGCCAGAGGATCCTGTTCTGGAGAAGCAGCCCCGAGACAGGCGGAAAGAGCGTGTTACGCTCGAACGCGCTCCAGTGCCGTGTGGCATATTCGATCGACGCAATGCCGAAGGGATCGGCGAGCGTAGCCCCTGCCCCGAACTCGGGACGACTGAGATAGGTGCTGGTGAAGAGATAGATGGCGAGCACGACCAGAGCGCCGACATAGGTCGCGACCAGCGAACGCGTCATTGTTGCGAGCGAGAAAAAGGCCGCGCTGATGATGAACAGCGTAGGGACGCACAGGAGGAAGAAACTCAGGAGATAATCACCGACGTGGATCGGACCGACCGTTTCGGGATCGACACCCGGCAGTGCGACCGCGAGCAGAAGGCCCAGCGGCACGCTGAGATAGGCGGTCGCGGTCGCCAGAAAACCGCCCGTGAACCGTCCGAAGAGATAGTTGAACTTCGAAAGCGGCGTCGCATGAATGATCGGCCCAAAGCCTGTTTCGGTGTCTCGAAGCACGACTGTCGAGACGAAGGCGGTCGCCATGAAGACCGCGAAGATCGTCCAGACCATGCTGTTCACCGCGATCGAGAAGGGCGCGTTGCGGAAAATCTGCCCACCCCACGCAATGCGAATGTCATCCGACGCGATCGTCGCATAGGCGAGGATCGCAAAGATGATGCTGGTGCCCCAGAATACGGGCGAACGAAGCTGGTAGCGAAACTCGAAAGCCGCGACGTGCCGGAACATGCCCATCGATCAAGCCGCCCGGCGGAGAGGCAGAAGCGTCGAGAAGTAGACGTCCTCGAGATCGCCGTCGATCCGGGTGAAGCCGTTACCCGGATCGGTGTCGGCGAGCGCATGGATCACGGTGCGGCCGCCCGAGAGGCGCGTCGTGATCACGTCATAGTCGCGGCGATGGGCCTCGAGCGCCTCCTTCTCGATCGTCTTTGTCCAGACGCGGCCTTTCGTCTCGGCAACGAGATCGTCGGGAGTGCCGGTACGGACAATCCGTCCGCTCGCTATGATAGCGGTATTCTGACAAAGGTCGGCGATGTCCTGAACGATGTGCGTCGAAAAGATCACGACGACATTTTCGGAGATTTCGGCGAGCAGGTTGAGGAAGCGGTTGCTTTCTTCCGGGTCGAGGCCCGCGGTCGGTTCGTCGACGATGACGAGGCGCGGTTGGCCGATCAGCGCCTGCGCGATGCCGAAGCGCTGGCGCATTCCCCCCGAAAAGCCGGCGATCGCCTTGTCGCGCACCGCCCAGAGATTGACCTGGTTCAACAGCGCTTCGACGACGTCACGCCGCTCACTGCGACGGCCATAGCCCTTGAGCACAGCAAGATGGTCAAGCATGTCATAGGCCGAGACGCGCGGGTAGACGCCGAAATCCTGCGGCAGATAACCAAGCGTGCGACGAAGAGCGCCGGGGTCGGAAAGCACATCGATCTCGCCAAATTGGATCGAACCCGAGGTCGGGACCTGGAGCGTGGAGATCGTGCGCATCAGCGTCGATTTGCCCGCGCCATTAGGGCCGAGCAGGCCAAACATTCCGGGCGGAATATCGAGCGTGAGCCCGTCGAGCGCGCGGGTACCGTTCGGATAGACATGGACGAGATTTTCGATTTTGAGCATCGGATTTCCTGTGATTTTCAGAGCCATGGCACCGGGCGCTTCCCTGCGCCCTATGGTCGATGCCGGACTGTCATTTTTGAATCGCTATGCGATCAGCGTCCCGCGCCTGCGGACGCGATCGTCTCGTCATCCGCGGTCGAGCCTCCGGAAATGCCCACACCGCCAACAACGCGCGAGCCATTCATCAAAGGCACCGCCCCGCCGACCGGCGAAATTTCCGGAACCGAGAGAAGCGACGCCTTGCCGCTATCCACGGCCTGCTCGAGAACCGAGGTAGGCACACCGGCGGCGGCAGCGGTCACTGCTTTCTTCTCTGCAAGAGCAAGATTGACGAAAGAGACGCCGTCCATGCGGTGCGACAGAATGACGCGGCCTTCGCGATTGACGACGACAACGGCGACGTCGATCTTCTTTTCCGTCGCGGCGCGTTCGGCCCGCTCGGCGATTGCTTTCGCCTCGGCGAGCGAAAGCAGCGACGCGGATGGCGTCTCGGCTAACGCGGAACCCCCGGATAATGCGACGACAAGCAACGCCGACGATAATTTTGCCCATCGAGCGGTCATGTTATTGCTCCTCAATGAAAGGATTTGCGGACCGGAGCCGACGTTTCAGGCGCCGGCGGCGCGACCGGCGCGGCGAGGTAAGCGTGGATGGCACGCGCGTCGGAAGGACTCAGCACGTCCTTGAACGAGGCCATGCCGGCGTACGAAAAGGCGCCGCTAAGCACGATATTCTCGAACGCGTCGTGCGTCTCGGGCGGCATCTTCCAAAGGTTCGGATAGCCGCCCGATTCCGTATGGTCACCATGGCAGCGAGCGCAATTCTCCCCATAGAGCGCGGCACCTCGCGTGGCTTCGGCGGCGGTACCGCGGTATTTCACGGGCGCCGCAAGAAGCGGCAGTTGCGGACGCATTGCCGCGAGCCGCACAGGCTGGCCGCCGAGCTTGAAGACGATCAGCCGCGGATCGTTGACCCGTTCCTTCGCTGCCCAGCCGGGTAGGAAATAGGCATTGAACGAACCCCCGAACCCTGCCGCCACGGCAACATATTGCTCGCCGTCGACCTCATAGGCCATCGGCGCCGCCATGATGCCGGTCCCGATGTTGATCCGTTTCAGAACCGCACCATTCTTGCCATCATAGACCGTAAGATATCCGTCGGCCGAGCCCTGCATCACGAGGCCGCTCCGGGTTGTCATCACGCCGCCGCTCCAGAAAGGCATGACCTTTGAGGTCCACACAATCTTTCCGGTCTTCGGGTCGAACGCTTTTAGAACCTGCTCGAATTTCGGTTTCGGCTGGCCTTTCAGAATCTTTGCAAGAGCAGGATCCTTGAGGTCCCCCAGCGCGGGAAGCCCCGTCTGGACACCCTGCGTGACGCTATATGGCCGATAGGGTTGCTCGGCGACGGCAAAGGTCATCGCTGCTTCGAGCACCGGAATATAAACCAGCCCTGTCTTCTCGCTGTACGACATCGGCGGCCAGTTGTGCCCGCCGGCTTCGGACGGAAAGACGAGCTTCGTTTCTTTCGAGAAATCCGACTGCGCCGTGATGATCGGTCGCCCGGTCTTGAGATCGACACGTTCGGCCCACGTCACTTCGGTATATTTCTCGGCCGACAGAAGCTCGCCGGTGACACGGTCGAGGACGTAGAAAAAGCCGTTCTTCGGCGCCTGCATGATCACCTTGCGCGGCTTGCCCCCGAATTCGATGTCGGCGAGGACCATATTCTGCGTCGCGGTATAGTCCCAGCTGTCGCTCGGGGTCGTCTGGTAATGCCACTTCTTGCGGCCGCTATCGGCGTCGATTGCAAGGATCGAGGACAGATAGAGATTGTCGCCGCCGGCCGGACTGCGGAGCCAGATCGGGTGCGGGCTGCCGTTGCCGGTACCGATGTAGACTATGTTGGTATCGGGATCATAGACGATCGAATCCCAGGCCGTGCCGCCGCCGCCAAGATCCCAGCGCGACTTGGGGTCCCAGGTCTTCCGCGCTTCGGTGACTTCGGCATGTTCGTCGGGACCAGCGGCCGGATCGCCGGGCACGATGAAAAAGCGCCACGCGAGCTTGCCCGTCTTCTTGTCGAATGCGCTTGCGTAACCGCGCACGCCCATCTCGGCGCCGCCGTTGCCGATTACGACATTGCGTCCAGCGACGCGCGGAGCACCGGTGATCGCATAGCTGCGCGACCGGTCGGTGATTGTATCGCTCTTCCAGAGCTCCTTGCCTGATTTCGCGTCGACTGCGGCCAGATAGCCGTCAAGCGTCGCGACATAGACGACGCCGTCATCCACCGCGACACCGCGGTTGACTGCGTCGCAGCAGGTGCGCCGCGCAAACTGTCCATCGACCTCGGGGTCATAGACCCAAAGCTGTTTGCCGGTCTTGGCATCAAGTGCGTAGACGACGCTCCAGGGACCGGTGGTGTACATCACGCCATCAACGACGGTCGGAGTGGCTTCGACGCCGCGATTGGTGCGCCCACGAACGACGAAATCATTGAATTCCCACGCGACTCCCAGTTCTCCGACATTGGAAGCATCGACTTTGGAAACGGGGTAATAATAGGCGGTCTCGCGCATCCACGCCGATCCGGCGCTGCCGGTATCGCCGCCACACGCGGCGAGCATCAGCGCTGCTGTCACGGCCAGAATGTAACTGCGCACGTCCATCTTTCGAGCACTCCCCGGCACCGACGCGTGTCGACGCTTCATTTTTTCGAACGCCAGCCGCGCATCTGAAAGACCACCCGCACCGCCTCGACGACCGCGTATCAATGGGTGAGGAGCGCACGGGGGCGCAACGCAGTAAAGCTCGCGCAGAGCATCAGAACTTCTGGGGGTCGCGCGGCACCCGTCCCATCAACAGTGCAAAAGCGTTGGAAACTGGCGGGACATCAGGCTTGCATCAGGAAAACTACCCCTCGGCCCCAGAATTGCTCAGGTCGACAAGCACCTAGTCCGTCTGCATTCAGGCCCAGACAAGGCGAAGGGACCATAACGCATGCGATATCAATTTCCGGCGGGCCAGACTCCCTGATGCTCCGCGAGACGCCCAATCTGGACTGGCTTCGCGTCTTCGGCGAAACGGCCTCGAGCGAGAGCTTTACGATCGCCGCAAACCGCCTCGGCGTTACGTCGGGCGCGGTTAGTCAGCGGATCAAGGCGCTCGAAGCCTTTTTGAGGGTCGAGCTGTTCCACCGCTATCCACAGGGCGTAAAGCTTACGGCAGCGGGTCAGCGCTATGCGCAGCGCATCGCGCCCTCGCTCGAGGCGCTGACGGCGGCGACGCGTGACATCACCGGCACGCGAAGCGTGCAGTCGGTCCGCATCACAGCGCTACCCGCTCTTGCCCAGCTCTGGCTCGGGCCGCGGCTAGAGGCTTTTCACGCCGAGCAAAGCAATATCAATGTCGAGATTTGGGCCGATCCTGTGGTAATCGACATGCGCACATCGAATTTCGACGTGGCGATCCGTTACGGCCGTCCGCCCTTCGCGGGTTGCGATGCCAAGCCGATCCTTTTGGACGAGCTTGTACCGGTTGCCAGTCCCGAACTCGTCGCATCCGCCACGCTCGACGATCATGGCTTTCCCGCCAGTGCGGCCCTCATCTCCGACCCCTTTTGGGAGAATGACCTCCCCGACTGGCTGACGGGTGCGTCGCTGGACAGGCCGAAGGCGCTGAAGGTCCAAACGATATCGCTTTATTCGATGGCGGTCGACACGGTGCTGCAAGGCCGCGGCTTCATGATCGGTCACACCTCGCTAATCGGAGAGATGCTCAACGACGGGCGGCTCGTCCAGCTTGCCGACCTTCGCGTTCCGGCCGCAAAGCAATTCTACGTGCTCACGAAAGCCGGCGTGGCCTTGTCGCCCGCCGCCGACGCCTTCGTGCGCTGGGTCGTCGAAATGGGCTGCGACACAGCGCGCTGATCCCCCCTGCCCTCGCCGATCAGCCTTGGTTATCGGGGAGCGACCACAGTCGCTCGCGATGCATCGCGAACAGCACGGAACTCGTCCCCCGGCACCCAGTTCGGCCAGTCGGTCGACATCGCGAGAGCGCGCCCGACCGCGTAATAGAGCTGAAGATCCATCGCGAGACCGTCGAATCTCCAGTTCGGATCATATTCATCCTTCGGACTGTGATAGCGGTTTTTGATATAGTCTGCGGCCAGTGCCCGCCCCGCGGCGGTGCCGCCGTCGATCAGATCGTCGCCACCTTTGAGGTCCAGCATCGGAACGCCGCGTTTCGCCAAGGTGAAGTGATCGGACCGATAATAGGCCCCTCGTTCCGGGGCAGGATCGGGCGAGTTGACCCGGCCCTGTATCTCCAACGCTCTGTCGAGATAGGCGTCCAGCCCCGATTTCCCGCGACCGATCATCACCACATTGCGAGCCGGTGGCATCGGCATGAGCGTGTCCATATTAATTCCGCCCACCGTCTTGGCGAGAGGAAAGACTGGGTCGGCGGCGTAGCGATCCGCGCCGAGCAAGTAAGATTCTTCGGCCGTGAAAGCGATGAAGACCATGCTGCGCTCTGCGGGTCCGGCTTTCGCGTTCGCCTCGGCGAGCGCGATCAGCGCCGCAGTTCCACTGGCATTGTCGACCGCACCATTGCAGATGTCATCGCCGTCGGGCGCTGGTTCGCACTTGCCGAGATGGTCCCAATGCGCCGTATTCAGAACATATTCGTCGGGATGCCGAGTGCCGGGCAAGATACCAATCACATTCTTGGAACTGTGACGGCGCAGCGCATTGTCGAAGCTCAGCGACGCCTTCACGCCGCTTAATGTGACGGGCCGGAACCCTTTGCGGCCTGCCGCGGCGGCGAGCGTGTCGAAATCCTGTCCGCTACTCGCGAGCAATTCGCGCGCTGCTTTGAGCTGGATCCAGCCGGAAACGGGCGGCTTGTCGCCATCGCCGGGCGCGTCGGCGATGTCGGTCTCGCCGCTCCAGCTGACCTGGACCGTCCCCCAGCCATAGGCCGCGGGTTCGCTCTGATGAACGATGATCGCCGCAGCCGCGCCTTGCCGGGCCGCCTCTTCATATTTGTAGGTCCACCGGCCATAATAGGTCATTGCCCGCCCGCCGAACGGGCCTTCAAGCCCCTTTGTCTGCCAGTCGGGATCGTTGATCAGGATGATGACCGTCTTTCCCCTTACGTCGACCCCGGCATAGTCATTCCACCCCTTTTCGGGCGCGTTGATGCCATAGCCGACAAACACCACCTCGCTGTCGCGCACGGCCGTGTGCGGGACCGGACGATAGGAGACGGCGACATAATCCGATCCATGCTCGAAGCGGAGGGGCCGCGTTCCTCCGGCGATGCTGAGGCCCGAATGATTCTGGCCCGTCACGGCGACCAGCGGAACAGTCTGGAACCAGCTGCCCTTGTTGCCGGGCTTGAGGCCTGCGGCTTCGAAATGGCTCACGAGGAAATCGAGCGTCTTCTGCTCGCCCGGCGTGCCCGGTGCGCGCCCCTCGAACTCGTCCGACGCGAGCGTGCGCATGGCGACTTCCACCGTGTCCATCGGCATTGGAGGAAGTTCCGCGGAAGACGACGCGGACGAGGCGAACAACAGGCCGAGCAAGGACGACAACCCGAAATGCATGATGGCTTCTCCCGTGACGCCGACGACGAACCGGCACCCAAATAAACAACCGCGTTAGACGCTTTGCTGCCGCAACCTATCAGCCTCGCATATATTGAAGCGTGCGGAAGCGACTGCGGAACAAGGTCGTGCGCGCGGCAGCCGATGACGGATCGCTGCCCGTCAGGCCTTCGACGATGAGTGACGCAAGTTCCTCCATGTCGGCCGCTGCCATGCCCAGACGCACGATCTCCGGGGTGCCGAAGCGCAACCCGTTGAGATCGCCAGCGACCCGCTCCACCGGAAGTCCGATACCCGACGAGAGAATATTGGCACCGCGCAGTTTTCGCGCCGCGGCCTGTCCGCCGCCATATGCCGCCGCGAGCACGGCGAACTGGTGCGAGGCCGTCACGCCGCGCGAGGTCCGGTAGAGTGGGACGCCCCTTTTCTCGAGAGCGTCGGCGAGCGCGGCGGCGGTTTCGCCCATCGCCGCGGCATAGGCCTTGCCATGATCTTTCCAGTCGAGGAGCGCCATCGCCAGCGACGCTGTCTTTGCGACGTCGAAGTTTGCGGTGAGCCCGGGATAGGCGATGCGGTCGATCCGCTCGGCCAATTCGGCGTCGTTCGTCATGAGGAGTCCCGCAGGCGGTCCCCCGAGGCTCTTGTAAGTGCTGCATCCCATGAGATGCGCGCCTTCCTCGAGTGGCTGCTGCCAAGCGCCGCCAGCAATCATGCCGCAAAGATGCGCCGCGTCGAAGAGGACATAGGCGCCGACCTCGTCCGCAATTGCGCGGATCTCGCGAACCGGATGCGAGAACAGGTTCAGGCTGCCACCGACCGTGATAAGCTTGGGCCGGACGGAGCGCGCAAGGTCGGCGAGTGCAGCGACATCGATGGTGTAATTCTCGCGATCGACCGGCGCGGCGTGGACTTCGAGCCCATAAAGTCCAGCCGCGCCAGCCCGGTGATGCGTGACATGACCGCCGATCGTATCGGGTGGCGCGATGATGGCATCGCCCGGTTTGCAGGTCGCCATGAAGGCGTAGAGGTTCGCCATCGCCCCGGACGCAAGTCTGAACTCGGCATAACGCGCCCCGAAGACCTCCGCCGCCAGCTCGGCAGCCAGAGCTTCGATCTGTTCGATCGCCTCGAGTCCCATCTCATATTTGGCGCCAGGATGTCCGAGCGAAGGACGCGAGCCGAGCCCCGACGCGAGAAGGCTCTCGGCACGCGGGTTCATGACATTGGTCGCGGGATTGAGATTGATCGACTCAACATCATGGATTCGACGATTGTCATCGACGAGTTCGATCAGCCGGCGATCAATGGCATCGGAAGGAGAGCCGGAAACGGAGGCCGCGATACGCTGGACCAGGTCCTCGCAATCGCTGTCCACCCAGTCACGCCGCGCCAGCATCGTCATAAGTCTGTTGTCCATTTCAAAGATGGGCGCGCGCCGGGCGCGCGGCCAGTTGCAAGGAGCGGTGATGAGATGTCCGCCTTAGCCGGCCATCTCGAGAAGGCATTTGTCGCCGAGAACGCGCACCGGGGTCCGGTCGCGGTGGTGGTGGTGATCCTTTCGGGCCTCCCTGGTATAGGCGTTGGCGACCGGGTTGAGGATCAGCGAGAAAATTGCGCGATTCCAGGGTGACATGTTCGGCGGCGAGCCATGAACGAGACAGTCGCCGAAGATGAGCGCCGTGCCGGCTTTCCCCGTTGCGGAGACGAGTTCGCAGCTCTCCGATACTTCCTTCACCTTGTCGGGTTCGACGACCCACAGCGCGTAGCTCGTGGACTCGGTGTCGTGACGCGTGGCGACGCTTCCGAACTTCTGCGATCCCTTGAAGAAATAGAGCGGACCGTTGAACTCGTTCACATCGTCGAGAAAGATGTGGAGATTGAGCGCCAGCGGTTCGGGAACGCCGTCATCATTATGATGGGTCGAGAAATCCTGGTGCCACTGCCACTGCTCGCCCTCGAACGCGGCCTTCACGTTAATCTTGACTTGCTGCACGTAAAGATCGTTGCCCGCGATCTGCTGCGCGGGTTCGACGAGGCGCGGATGGCGCACGAGACGCTCGAACAGGACATCGCGAAGATGGAGTCCCATTGCGGTGCGAACGACGCCGCTTTTCTTCTCGCGGATATTCGCCTCATCCTCTTCGGCGAAAACACGCTCCATAGCTGCGCGAATGGTACCGACCTCTTCTGCCGAGAATAGGTCGGGGAGGACAAGGAACCCGTTTTCCTCATAGTCTTTTAGCAGTTCCGGCGACAGTTTCATGTTGAAGCTCCAGTAAATGAGGCTGGCATCCGGTGCAGGCCGGATAACATCTGCCGCTCTTTTCTCTTCGCGCCGGTTGCGGCGCAAACGAGTAATCTTCGGTCAGAGCGTCAGCGAATCTCGGCCTTCGGGCTCGTTGGCGCGGCGCCGTGGCAGGCACGATGTTCCCGCCACGGCGCCCCGCCTTGAGTCCCGCCCCCGGCCTAGAAGCTCTGACGAAGCTCGACGCCGATGGTGCGAGGCCGGATCGTGCGAGCCCGGTCGGAACCGGTATAATAATCGACATCGAGCAGCGGCCGCTCGTTGAAGAGGTTGTTCGCATAGAGCCTTATTCTGGTACCGTCCTTGCCGAGACCTGCCGACAGGTTTACGACATCGAAGCCCTCCTGATATCGCGCCGGGTTGGGTATCGCCGGTCCGGGAACTCCGCCGGGATAGGTCACAATAAAGGTAGCGGGCGGATCATAAAACGCCCTTCCCTGATACTGATATTCGCCGCGAAGGTTCATATCCCAACCGTTGCCGAGCTCCGTCGAGAAACCGGCATAGGCGGTCGCTGCCCACTTCGGGATGAGCGGAATAGCATCGCCCTTGCTGATCCCCGTGCCCAGGGCTGCTTCGGTGATTTCGGTATCGGTGTAGGTGGCAGTACCGCCGACCTCGAAGCCGGGAGCGAGTTCGAAACGGCCTTCGAGTTCGAAGCCCTTGACCTCGGCTTTGCCGACATTGGTGTTGAAGCCGAAGCCGCAGCTCAGCCCTACCTGCTGCTGGATATCGCTCCATTTTGTGAGATAGGCCGATCCGTTCACCGTCGCCCGGCCGGCTCCGAACATGTTCTTCGTGCCGACCTCATAGGTCCACAGACTGTCCGATTCAAAGGCGTCGGGCGCTTCGGTCAGCCCTACCTCGGCGAGCGCGGCACCGCAGGTGACCGGATTGATCGGGTAGCGGTTCGGACCACCGGGACGGAAACCCTTGGCGGCCGACGCAAAGAGAAGATTGTCGGGCGTCAGCTTGTACGACAGGCCGACCTTGGGATTGACGCCGCTCTCCTTGCTTTTGCGTCCGCTGATTTCGGCGCGTGGGCCGAACAGCGGGCCATCGTTGACGGCCGCCACGGTTTGCCGGATTTCGAACAAGCGAACGCCCGCGGTGAGCTCGAGGCCATCGAAAAGGCGAAAACTCGCTTCGCCGAATAACGCATATTGCTTGGTGTCGGTGAAGGTGTCGCCGAAAAACAGCTGCTGCGTCCCGAAAATCAACTCGGTGCCAGGTTCGTCGAGCGACTGGACCAGCCGATCGTCCTGATCGGCATAATAGCCGCCAATCAGCCATTTGAAGCGGGCGTCCGGATTGGAAGACGCAAGCCGGACCTCCTGGCTGAAGGTCGACGTCCGGCTGTCGGACAGATTGTAGCCGATCAGCGGATATACCAGCGGCTCGAACGGGGCGAGCGACGGCACCTGACCAAACAGGCTCGATACAAAAAAGCTGTAGTCGCGCACGAAAGTGAAGTGGCGGTCGAATTGCGAGGTGAGCGACGTGACCTGCACACCCCCCAGATCCTTGTCGACGCTCAGGCTGTAGACCGTCGCCGTGTCGGTACTCGGCTGCTCGATGCGGAAGGAGGAGGACAGTCCGGTGCGGCCCAAGAAGAAATGGGAGTTGTCGGCCTGTTCATAATCCTGGTGGAATATCTGCGGACGGATCGACCAGGTCTCGTCGGGTTGCCATTCGAGCGAAGCGCGGGCTGCCCAGGTGTCGGCGAAGTTGATATCCTTGTCGTTGCGAGTGGAAAGCGATGGCCGGCTTAGTGGCGTATAGAGCGGCTGCGGCGTCGCCGAACGGTTGATCGTCTGGACATCGCCGGGCAAGGCATCGACATAGCCGCCGTCGCGGCGATAATAGACGCCGCCGCGCAGCGCGAGCTTTCCGGTCACGATAGGGACATTGACCACCGCTTCGCCCGTATAGGACGGCGCGCCATGCGCCGTCGTCGCAGCGCCGATCGCACCGTCGAAACCGAAGGCGTCGAGATCGGGTTTCGCGCTCACATATTTGATCGCGCCGCCCATCGCGCTGCCACCATAAAGCGTGCCTTGGGGCCCCTTGAGAACCTCGATCCGCTCCATATCGAAGAAGACAGGATCGAGAGCGCCAGAGAAGGTGGTCGAAATCGTCACCAGCGAGATATCGTCGAGATAGATACCGACGGTCGGCGACGAAGCCGCGGTGTAAAGGCCGCGGATCGCATAACGCGAGAGGCTTCGCTCGGCGCCCGAGTTCGACAGGCCGGGGATGTTACGGAGTACGTCCTGAAGGTCGGTCGCACCACGATCGCGCAGGGCATCGGCGGATATCGCGGTCACCGAGATGGGAACATCCTGGATACGTTCGTTCGATTTGCGCGCCGTCACGACTATTTCCTCGCCCGAGAGCTGTGGGCTACCATCGGCAGCAGCGCTTTCCTGCCCGAAGGCGGGAAGCGAAGTGGCGAGCGCGGTGCCCGCAAGCGCGATAAGGCCCAGTCGTGCACGTGTCCTGATCATGGCAGAAGTCATCCCCCTAGGTAAAACCGGCGGTTTCCCGGTATTTGTCGAGGCAGACTGTGCGGCATCAGCGAAGCGTGAAGCAACGCGAGTAATTCTGGGCGTCTGGATTAGAAAGGCTGCGGCTAGCCAGCGAGGGGCAAGAGCCTATACCCCGTATCGGCCACGGGTTCGGGCCGGAGCGATACCCGCAGGAAAGGACGAAACTGCCGATGAATGACACCCATTTCTATCCCATAGGTAAAGCCGGCGAACCATGGGGCGCAGCCGAGGTTTCGGAATGGCGGAGCCGGCAGAGGCGTCATCGCAGCTTTGCCGACGATGTGGTCTCGCGGATCGATGCGCTTGCCGATCGGTACCATATACTGCCCTATGGCGAACTCGCTTATGCCGGCGAGACCTATGCGCAGTTGGCTGTTCGCACCGCGCCCGTGGACACGCGTCTCCCGACCGCGCTCGTGACGGGCGGAGTTCATGGTTATGAGACCAGCGGCGTTCTTGGGGCGCTCGAATTTCTGGAAACGAACGGGCTCGACTATATCGGCAGACTCAATCTGCTCGTCGTCCCTTGCGTCAGCCCGTGGGGCTATGAACGCATCAATCGCTGGAACTCTGACGCGGTCGACCCAAACCGTAACTTCAGAGCCAACGGCCCTTCGCAGGAAGCAACCGCACTGATCGAGCTGGTGCGCGCTGCGACGGATGATTTCCTCGTTCACATCGACCTTCACGAGACCACAGACACCGATGCTACCGAATTTTCGCCCGCGCGGGCCGCGCGCGACGGAAAATCCTTGGAACCGGAGACGATTCCCGACGGTTTCTATCTCGTGGACGACAGCGAGAAGCCGCAGCCCGCTTTCCAGAAGGCAATCATAACTGCCGTGGAAGCGGTCACGCATATCGCTCCGCCCGACGCGAACGGCGAGATCATCGGATCGCGTGTTGTTGCGCATGGCGTGATCGAATATCCGTTGCGGGAACTGGGCCTGTGCCCGTCGATAACCGACGCGCGCTATACGACCACCACCGAAGTCTATCCCGACAGTCGCCGCACAACGCCCACCGAGTGCATTCGCGCCCAGGTGGCTGCGATTTGCGCGGGCCTGGATTATGCCTTGGCGCAAACCTGAAGCGCGGTTCCGTCCTCTAGGCTGAAGAGAGATTGAAGATGGACCGGCTTTTGGCTGGCATTTGCCGCTTGTCGGTAGCGACGCGCTAGACATCCTGTCCGGTGGGGCACGCGACTTATGCCAGCGCGGCTTGCAGCGATGTCAGCATGGACGCTTTGAAAGCCTTTGCCACCCGGGTGTCTGGGGCGAAATGTTGAAAGGCGTGATAGGCTCCCGGAACGACGGTCAGTTCGGTGGGGATCGCCGCAGCAATCAGACGCTCGGCGTAGGCGATATCCTCTTGGACGAATAGGTCGATGCTCCCGACACCGATCCATGCGGGGGGCAGATCTGACAATGTTTCCTGTCGGGCCGGAACGCCAGCCGTGAGGTCCGGATTGCCGGGTTCGCGGCCAAGCAGCGACCGCCACCCGAACCGGTTGGCCTCGGCGGTCCACACCAAAGACCCGATGGAGGATGGGACCATCCGCGTGCTGCCGGTCCGATCATCGAGCATCGGATAGACCAGGCATTGAAAGGCAACCGGCACTTCGCGCCGATCGCGCGCCGCTAAGGCCAGCAGTGCCGCATGTCCGCCGCCGGCGCTTTCGCCCATCACCGCAATGCGACCGGGCTCGATGCCGAGGTCGTCAGCGTTACGATAGACCCAGCGCAAAGCGGCGTAATTGTCTTCAACAGATGCCGTGTAACGGGCCTCTGGGGCGAGACGATAGTCCACGGAGACGACGGCGCAATCGAGCGCCGCGGCAAGCTCCTGACAGGTACCGATATCCTCTCCGGCACGGCCCAGCACGAACCCGCCACCGTGCATGTAGACGATGCCGCCGCGCTTTCGTCCGGCCCGGGCGTTGACGATATAGATTGTGACGGGGGGATGGCCCGGCATACCGGCGATCGACCGCCTGACCACCTCTATGTGCGCCATCGGCGGATCCGGGTCGACAGAAGCCGACTTGCGAAGAGCCATGATGTCCTCGACGGCAAGATGTGTCGCGCCCCCGAAACTATCGCGCATCGTCTCCACCGCGGAGCGAAGATCGGGATGGACGAACGAAAGATCGAGTGCTTCGGTTTCATTCAGCTGAGCGTTGGCCCGAACGGGCAGCATCGCTGCGAGCGCCGCCGCCATAGCGGCAAGCGCGTCCCGGCGGCCTATCTCCATGATTTGCTCGGCACTTTCGGCGTGATAACGCAACATGGTCTCAGCAAGGCGGAGAGCGGCTCGCTGCCCATACTGCTGTCATCTCCCACCATTTGATGGCGCTCTTTCACGGGAATATCGCCAAGGTGAATATTGTGGCAGCGCCGAAGCGGCGCGCAACGCAAGTAATTCTCAAGGTTTGAACGAGAAAATCTGTGTCTTCGCAAAAGATGGGCCGCGAGAACGCCGCGACGGCGGGTTCACCAATATGACGGAATTCTCGCGATCACTTTGATTTCAAAATCAAAGCCGGCGAGCCACGTGACACCGACAGCGGTCCAGTTCGGAAAAGGGGGACTGCCGATTTCTTCGTCCCGAACGGCCATCACCGTCTCGAATTGCACCTCGGGCTCGGTGTGGAACGTCGTCACGTCGATCACATCGGCGAAGGTGCAGCCAGCGGCATCAAGGACCGCGTGAAGATTCGAGAACGCCCTTCGAACCTGCGCTTCGAAAGAGGGTTCCGGGCTTCCATCGTCGCGGCTCCCGACCTGGCCGGAGACGAAAAGAAGGTCGCCCGATTGAATGGCGGCCGAATAACGATGCTGCTCGTAGAGCGCGTGTCGGCTCTGGTCGGACGGAAAAATGGATTGGCGGGCGGGCATGATTGTCTCCTTGAAAGGAGCTTGGGGGAAGGACCAAGCTCGAGCGGATACTGAATGGTGACTTTGCTAGGCTCCGGGTTCGATTCGGGTGTGGCCAAGGGTCGACGACGGAAAGGTCAAAGCGCGAAGCCTTTGAATGTCCTTGCCCGGCGGTCGACCGAATAGGCGGGCATAGTCGCGGCTGAAATGGGACGGGCTGTCATATCCGACCGCGAAGCCCGCGCTGGCGGCATCGAGCCCATTGCTCAACATGATCCTGCGCGCTTCCTGAAGCCGCAACTGTGTCCGGAATTCGATCGGCGTCATCGCCGTGACGGCTTTGAAGTGCTGGTGGAATGTAGACCGGCTCATGCCCGCGACCTCGGCCGCAGTTTCGATCCGGCAAGCCTCGCGAAAGTGAGCGCGTATCCAGACGATCGCTTGCGCGATATGGCTTAACCGGCTCTCGCCCTGCGCCATGTCGCGTACGACGGTGCCGCCCGGCGCGGTAATGAGCCGATAGAGAATCTCGCGGATGGTGATCGGCGCAAGCATCTCGATGTCGTCCGGCGTATCGAGCAGCCGCACGAGCCGCGCCGCAGCATCGAGCAGTCCGGCATCGCTCTCAAAGAGCATCAGGCCCGCCACACGCATCGGCCGAGCGTCCGGCGGTGGCGGGTAGCGCACGGCAAGCTCACTGAGTTCCGCCGCATCGAGATCGAGTTGCAAGCTCAGATAAGGTGCGGCTTCGCTTGCCTCCACCACGGCGCCCATCACCGGTAGGCCGACCGAGGCGACAAGATGGTTGCCCGCTGCATAGTCGAACGCGGTCGTGCCGAGCATGGCCCGCTTCCCACCTTGCGCCACGAAGCACACGGTCGGTTCGTAGATCACGGGCATCGGCATCGTCGGCGCGGATGCCCGTATCAACTGCACTCCCGGAATAGCACAGGGAAAGGTGCCGTCGCCGGGTGCATATCGTGCGATCAAGGCGACCAGTTCACCGGGCGTCGTCATATGTCGTCTTTCCAAGGTGCGTGTGATTGAGATTCTGGTGGTCGCTTCGGACGATCATGTCATCAACACGGATGATCCGGCAATCCTTCGCGCCGCAACCCTGATAAAGAGGCAGCTGGCGCATGACCGCTGGAACACCCAGGAGACGGACCTTGATAGACCTCATCCCGGACAGTCTTGACCGCTTTTTGGCCGCGGACGATGACCGTCCCGTCACGATGCTGAACCTGCTGCGATTCCGGCCTGACGGCGGCCGCGAGATTTATCATGACTATCTGGCGTTGGCCGGGCCAATCATCGAGAGACACGGGGCGGAGATTGTGTTTACGGGAACCGGGCTCGACCCGCTTGCTGCCGAGTCCGGACAGGCTTGGGATGCCGTGGCGCTCGTCCGCTACCCGTCCCGGCGTGCCTTCGCCGAGTTGATCGCCGACCCGGACTTCGCGCGCGCCAACGGCTTGCGGCTGTCGGCGCTCGACGAAGCCGTTCTGCAGCCACTCGTCGCGCCAGACTGAGGCGACACCGGCTGCGAGCGCGCGGCTACATGGCCTACTACCAAGCCTCGCCGAGCGCCTGACATCCCTAGGCACAAGCGTCGCGACCAGTTTAACGCGCATCGCCCGACCCCATACTGCTGGGTTCCGGAATGCGGCGGATGACATCGTCATAGGGGGCCAGATCGAGAAATGCGGTGGCCTCAATTGCCTGTCCGCCAGCCATGCGGAATATCCACGCGTAGCGGTTTCGGTAGGGCTTGCCGTCGCGCGCAACGGCCTCACCCTCCCAGTGAATGATCACATGCTCGCCGTCGGCCCATATGCGCTTCGAGACCGGACGCACCGACTCGCGCAGCCGACTGACAAAGGGCTTGATCGCGCGCGCGTTGAAATCGGCGATCCCCCGAAAGGTGCCCGCGCTCGGCCCGGAGCCTTCAATCGTCCAGACGATATCCGGCGAAAGCACTTCGTTGAAGAAGTTCGATCCGCCGGCGCTCCATCTATCGAAGGCGGCGCCCACGACTTGCTTGTTGCGCTCGACCTCGGGCGCTGAGCTCTCCGTTTCCGTGGCCGATGCGTTTGCGTTCGAGAGAGTGGCACCGCTTGCGAGGAGCAACGCGCCGACGAGGAGTAGCTTCACCCGATGTGTGAGAAAATATCCGCGCATCGCTCACCTCCGCCCGGCGACTTGGCCGGTCCCAAAGATAAGCTGCTGCGCCATTGGGCGACCGATGAAGCGTTCGGGAAAGATCGGCGATACCGCGCTCGCATCATTAAGGCGCTGCAGTTGATCGTCGGCGAGGACAACATCGAGCGCGCCAAAATTATCCTCGGCCTGCGCCACCGTCCGCGCACCCATGATCGGGGCGACCACCGCAGGATTGGCAAGCGTCCATGCAATGCCGACCTGCGAGCGCGAGACACCGAGTTCGCCAGCGATCTCACCGACGACATCGGCGATGCCGAGCGAGCGTTCGTTGAGGTGGCCTGTCGAGGCGATCACCCCCTTGCGGCTCGTCGCGACGTCGGCCGAATTCTCGTCGGAAAGATCGGCACGGCTATATTTGCCGGTGAGGATGCCGCCGCCGAGCGGCGACCAGGGAAGAACGCCCAAGCCCAGCTCGCGCGCCATCGGCACCAACTCATGTTCGACCGTTCGCTCGACGAGACTATATTCGATCTGCAGAGCGACCAGCGGTGACCAGCCGCGTAAGTCGGCTATCGTCTGGAGTTGAGCCACCCGCCAGGCCGGCGTATTGCATATCCCGACGTACAGGATTTTCCCAGCGCGGACGAGATCGTCGAGCGAGCGCATCACTTCATCCGGCGACGTCGTGAAATCCCAGGCGTGAACATAAAGAAGATCGATGCGGTCGGTGTCGAGCTGGCGCAGGCTCGCCTCCACGGAGCGCGTCATGTTGAGCCGGTGATTGCCGCCCGAGTTGATGTTCGCGGCGTCGCGCGCCATCGTATATTTGGTCGCGACGACAATCCGCTCACGCTGATTCTTGATGAACTCGCCGACAAAGCGTTCGGACGCGCCCTCGGTATAATTGACTGACGTGTCGACGAAGTTTCCGCCACGATCGACATAAGCGTCAAATATCTTGCGGGCATCCGACGCGTCGGCGCCCCAGCCCCAGTCTGACCCGAATGTCATCGTGCCGAGTGCGAGGGGCGAAACCCGGAGGCCCGACCGTCCGAGTAGCCTGTAACTGTCGAGAGAGATTTTGCCAGTCATTGCCATTCTCCGTATGGAAGAGGCGGGGAAGAGCCCGGTTAAGGGGCGATGCCTCAGACCTTATTTCGACCGGAAATGGCGGAATGCGGTAGACGGCGTTTCCGCAATTATTGCACGATTGTCCGAAACGAGTTCTCGGCCAGTCACTTGAAAGAGTGGTTGTGCGTCAAAGTCGGTCTGCAGCGGCAGGTTTCTTATAGCCTCTGCCTCGTCAGCGCGCGTCAGTTAGTCGGCAGTCCATCGGCTATACGCCTCATGCTGCGTACAGCGTCATCGACGAGCAGATTTCTAACTCGAGCCTCGGTCAAATCTTTACGATGAATACCGTTCTTGGCCGGCATCTGACAGTCCGCTACCGAGACATAGCCGCCAAAAATTGAAACTCGCCGGACAGACGCCCGGCTGAAGCTTGAGATACTGGCTGCGGAGATGCCAATCCCGCTCCCTTAAAAATCGGGATTATAGCACATATTCCCCACGATCGTTTCGCGGATCGAACCGGATTTCGGCTCCGGCATGTCCTTACCACCAAGATCGTCAGGACTGGACCGCTCCTCCAACTGCCGCCCACTTGCCTTGTCGAACGCGATCATCCTCAGTGACCGGATCGTCCCATGCCGACAGCTAATCTTGAAATACCAGTTGGATGGTGAATAGGATTTAGTGGAGCCGGGCGGCAAATCGGACCGCGCCCAGATATAAACATGATCGTCGCCATCGCCCGCGAGCCTGTCGGCTTTTTTGTCCATCTGCCAGCGCCAGCCATGTTCGTCATTCCCGATGACGACCCATTCGTGCGCAATGGCGGCAGTAGGCGCGAGCATAGAGGCCACTGCTGCAACGATGAGCAACTTGCGCTTCATGACGTTCCCTCCCAATTTCGAAAGTCTTAGCGGCGTGCTGGTCCGGGCTCAAGGCATCGCAAATAACGGCCAAGGTGGCGTCGATTGGCCGGTGCACGAACCGCTCCGCGGATTGGTGCTAGTGTCGATGTAATTTCGCCCAGCGAGCGCCGCGCCTGATTGAACGCGGGCTGCCGCAAGCAGACCCTTTCGGCTCCTTTACCTGAGGAGTCGAACGAT
>Ga0209675_1000271_pt1 | contig 49636 bp, 37 predicted proteins | sample AraplaCol_mLB_r2_2_FD_184280 | JGI IMG/M metagenome (GOLD analysis project Ga0209675, IMG submission 184280) | Arabidopsis root microbial communities from North Carolina, USA - plate scrape MF_Col_mLB_r2 (SPAdes) (version 3) | ecosystem: Host-associated > Plants > Roots > Endosphere | place...
CGATGGTACTGCTAACGCGGGAGAGTAGGCCGCCGCCAGTTTTTATTTTATTTTTAAAAATCCTTTATCATAACGATAAAGGATTTTTTTTTGCGTTATACACAACCCAAACATAAGCAATGAGTAATCGGTAATGAGCAATAGATAATAAACAATGAGTAATGATTGATCGTTCTATTGTCATCATTATGCGAGATCATTTATCATTTATTACTTATCACTTATCATTGATAGCACACACTCTCTTGTCACTCCGTAGGAGTCTAAACAATGTATTATTCTAGTCAGTTACTAAGTATATCTGAGATTATTCACTTAGTATTAAAAGCGCCTATTAATTTCCTTTGAATCCTTCCCGTTAACAAATGTGGCTGGATTCCTGCGGAATGACATAATCGGAAGTATTAGGTCACTAAGTAAAATTGATGACTCTTAATCTGTACCCAATAACTCATAATTTATAATTTATAATTCATAATTCATCATTCGTCTTCCCTAGCCCCGATAGTAATGGTTACCCCGCAGCTTGCGTGGGAAATCTGTTGGGTTTAAGGGTAGGAAAGCACTGGCGCGAGGAGTATGAATGGATAGCGGGAGAATGCTCCTGAAATTTCAGAGTTGTTCACAAAACTATTCTCTATAATCCCTATTTTACTCAAATAAATTCAATAAGTTTGTACTAGTTTCCCAAAAATAATTATAATGTCAGGAAATATTCTGATCATCGATGATGAGATCAAACTCCTTAAATTACTAGGAATGATCCTCTCCCAAGAAAATTTTAATGTAAAAGAAGCTTCTACGGCACGTTCGGCGATGACAATGCTGGAGCAATATGATTTTGATGTTGTTCTGAGCGATGTGCGCCTGCCTGATGCTTTTGGAGTAGAACTTGTGAAGTCTATCAAGAATAAATATCCTCAAATTGAAATTATCCTGATGACGGCATTTGGAAATATTACGGATGCGGTACAGGCTATGAAAAATGGAGCGTATGATTACCTGGTGAAAGGTGATGATAATGAAAAAATTATCCCACTGGTGTATAAAGCTCTTGAAAAGGTAAAGGATAACAAATCGAGAACGGTACAGCAGGTTGTCACCAAAGGGTTTGACCAGATCATAGGCAAGTCCCCTGTAATTTTACAGGCCAAGAAATTGGCTGAAAAAGTTGCCTTAACGGATGCTGCTGTGCTTCTTACAGGGGAAACAGGCACGGGAAAAGAAGTTTTCGCCAGTGCTATTCATGAAGGGAGTGACCGAAAGAAAAACAGCTTTGTGGCAATCAACTGTTCGGCATTCAGTAAAGAGATTCTGGAAAGTGAACTTTTTGGCCATAAACAAGGAGCCTTTACCGGTGCTATGAAGGATAAAAAGGGACTAATTGAAGAAGCTAACGGTGGTACTTTATTTCTGGATGAAATTGGTGAGATGCCGATAGAACTTCAGGCCAAGCTTCTCAGGGTTTTGGAAACCAGAGAGTTTATCAAAATGGGTGAAACAAAAGTTTCAAAATCTGATTTCAGATTAATCGCAGCTACTAACAGAGATCTTGAAGATGAAATAAAGCAGGGAAACTTCAGAGAAGACCTCTATTTCAGACTGAATGTATTTGAGATTACACTTCCGGCATTAAGAGAAAGAAAAGAAGATTTAAAAGCGCTGGCTAAGAATTTTATTGATCTTTTTTCTCATAAACTTCATTTGTCTTCAATTCAGGTAACTCCGGATTATTATAAAGTATTGGAAAAAAACGACTGGAAGGGAAATATTCGTGAATTGAGAAATGCCGTGGAACGAAGTTTAATTTTGATGGATAATAATATCCTTGATGCCGACAGCCTTCCTCATTATTCGGAAAAAGCTGTTCCGGAAAGTGATTCGCTGAGCATCCGTTCCCTGGAAAAGATACATATTCAGAAAGTATTGCAATATACAAAAGGAAATAAAGCGGAAGCAGCCAGATTACTTGAGATTGGCATTGCCACGCTATACCGTAAACTGGAAGAATACGGATTGAAATAAACTTATTATCATTTTAATAAAGAGCCTATCATTTTGATAGGCTTTTCTGTTTTTATATGGTTTGATGATATGATTTAATTTATTGTTATTCAGTATTTTAAATGTTTGTTTTTCAAAATGGACTTTCTTTTGGCATATAGTCTCTGAATAAAATATTTAAAAATGACAATTTCAAGAAAAACGTTTAAAAAACGGGAGCATTCTACTTTTAGTCTGCTGATTGTATCGTACGTATTACTGACTCTTTTAACCCTAATGATTAAGATATGATGCTCATAAGTTTAATCCTGCTTTTTGCAGTATTGTTTTGGCTTTTATATAAATCAGTTGAATTTTTTGATAGAATATAAATTATGTGGAGTTTATTTTTCCTTTCAATACTTGCCTTTGTGTATATCTGTTATGTTTTAATAAAACCTGAAAAATTTTAATTGATCATGAATACAGAAATTTTAGGCATTATAGCAATGTTTGCTATTACATTAGTTATCGGAATTTTTTTAGGAAAATATATAGCTAATGTTTATGGATACAAAAAGACTTTTCTTGATCCGGTTTTTGAACCCATTGAAAAGTTAATTTATAAAGTTTCGGGGATTAATCCTGCCCGTCAGATGAATTGGAAGCAGAATATGTACGCCATGCTGGCGATCAACCTTATATGGTTCATCATTGGATTCCTTCTTTTACTGAATCAGGCATGGCTTCCATTAAATCCTGACGGAAACCCGAATATGTCACCCGATCTGGCTTTTAATACGACCATTTCGTTCTTAGTAAACTGTAATCTACAGCACTATTCGGGAGAAACAGGAGTAAGCTACCTGAGCCAGCTTTATCTGATGTTTTTGCAGTTTGTAACGGCAGCAACAGGGATGGCAGCAATGGCGGTCCTTTTTAAAGCTTTTAAAGAAAAAACAAGCACAGAATTAGGTAATTTCTACGATTTTTTCACAAAATCAATGATAAGAATCCTGGTTCCGATCAGTGTAATTGTTGCTTTAATACTTTCTATCAACGGAAGTCCGATGACTTTTGAAGGAAAAGATCATATTATTACATTGGAAGGTCAGAAGGCTGATATTTCCAGAGGACCCGTATCTGCATTTGTTGCAATCAAACACTTAGGAACTAATGGAGGTGGATTTTTCGGGGCAAACTCTGCGCATCCGCTAGAAAATCCTAATTATATCACCAATATGACAGAGATGGTCACTCAGATGATTATTCCGTTTGCATTGGTATTTGCCCTGGGTTTTTATCTGAAAAAAAGAAAACTTTCATGGGTGATCTTTACGGTAATGACGGTCGGTTTTCTGGCACTTACCATTCCGAATGTTGTGAATGAAACGGCTGGAAATCCTCTGATTACACAAATGGGAACAGATAACAGGCTTGGAGCTATGGAAGGGAAAGAAATACGCTTCGGAAGTGCTTCATCCGGTTATTGGAGTATTGCCACAACGGTAATTTCTACAGGCTCTGTGAACGCTATGCACGATAGTACAATGCCTCTCTCAGGGATGAATGAATTGCTTGCGATGATGATCAACTGTTTCTACGGAGGCTGTGGAGTCGGAATCCTGAACTATTTCATCTTTATCATTCTGGCGGTGTTCATCAGTGGTCTGATGGTAGGACGAACTCCTGAATTTATGGGTAAAAAGATTGAAGCGAAGGAAATGAAGATTGCTATGATTGTCGCTTTATTCCATCCTTTCTTAATTCTTGCAGGAACAGCTTTAACGGCTTATTTACCAGAATTCGGAGCAAAAACATTGAATAACCCAGGTTTCCATGGTTTCAGTGAGATGCTGTATGAGTTTACTTCTTCTGCAGCCAATAACGGATCCGGATTTGAAGGACTTGGAGATAATACACCTTGGTGGAATATTTCAACGGGAATTGTCCTTTTATTATCAAGATTCATCCCGATTATAGGCCCTGTTGCTATTGCAGGACTACTCGCACAGAAAAAATATATCCCGGAAAGTTCCGGAACACTGAAAACGGATACAGCTACTTTCGGATCTATGACTCTGGCAGTGATTTTACTGATTGCAGCATTGTCATTCTTCCCTGCATTGACATTAGGCCCTATTGCAGAGCAGATTCAGTATTTCTCAAAATAAAAATGTGAACATTAAAAATTAGAATCAATAATCAACCATTAAGGAAGCCGAAAAGTTAGGAAGCTAGTCTGACAACTTACTGAAACGTTCACTTAATATTATCCATATCTATCCTCATGATCTGGCGGACCTTAATGGTTACTATTGATTTACAATGATATAAATTCTTTCAAAAAAATGAAAAATCAGTCACAAACATTGTTTCAAAGAGATTTGGTCAACGAAGCGATAAAACAGTCCTTCGTAAAACTGAATCCGAAAATTATGTTTAAAAATCCAGTAATGTTCCTGGTGGAAATCGGAACCATTGTCATGTTTATAGTAAGCATGTTCAGCCTGACTGGTGATAAAACCCAGGGAAGTTTTTCCTATAACTTTTTAGTATTTATTATTTTATTTTTCACGGTTTTGTTTGCCAATTTTGCAGAAGCTATAGCGGAAGCAAGAGGAAAAGCACAGGCCGATACTCTCAGAAAAACAAGAGAAGAGACTCCGGCTAAATTGGTCATTGATAATAAACCAGGTTTTCAGGTAGAAACAAGGCTGAAGATGTCTGCTGAAATGACTTTAGGTGATATTTTCCTTTGCGAAGCTGGAGATCAGATTCCAATGGATGGTGAGATTATTGAAGGTCTTGCAACCATTGATGAGTCAGCAATTACCGGAGAAAGCGCACCTGTAATCCGTGAATCCGGAGGAGATAAAAGTTCTGTAACAGGAGGAACAAAAGTTCTTTCAGACAGGATTAAAGTGAAAGTAACCACAAAACCGGGAGAATCCTTCTTGGATAAAATGATTGCCCTTGTAGAAGGAGCTTCAAGACAGAAAACACCTAACGAAATCGCACTAACTATACTTCTGGCAGGATTTACCCTTACATTTATCATTGTTACCCTCACTTTAAAGCCTTTTGCAGACTATGCGCAGACTCCGATTACCATAGCGGCATTTATATCTCTTTTCGTTTGTCTTATTCCGACAACCATCGGTGGTCTGCTTTCTGCAATCGGGATTGCGGGAATGGACAGGGCTTTGAGAGCAAATGTGATTACAAAAAGTGGTAAAGCCGTAGAAACAGCAGGAGATATTGATGTTCTTTTGCTTGACAAAACCGGAACAATTACCATCGGAAACAGAAAAGCAACTCAATTTCATCCTGCTCATGGAATCCAGCTTGAAGAATTTATTAAAGCTTCCGCATTAAGTTCTGTAGCGGATGAAACACCGGAAGGGAAATCTATTATTGAACTAAGTGCTTTGAAATCTGAAGATTTATTAGTTGCAAATCCTACTTATATCGATTTTACTGCAGAAACAAGAACTTCAGGAATTGATTTTGATGAGACAAGAATCCGTAAAGGAGCTTATGATACGATAAAAAAACTGACTGAAAAAGCCGGGAATATCTTCCCGCAGGAAACCCAGGATGCGGTAACCAAAATTTCTGAAAACGGTGGAACTCCTTTAGTAGTTGCCGTTAATGAAAAAGTATGGGGAGTGATCGAACTTCAGGATATCATTAAAACCGGAATTCAGGAACGTTTCCAGAGACTGAGAAAAATGGGAGTGAAAACGGTAATGGTAACCGGAGATAACCCTTTGACCGCAAAATTTATCGCAGAAAAAGCTGGAGTAGATGATTTTATTGCTGAAGCTAAACCTGAAGATAAGATGAATTACATCAAAAAGGAACAGCAGGAAGGTAAGCTGGTCGCGATGATGGGAGACGGAACCAATGATGCTCCGGCATTGGCTCAGGCAGATGTAGGTGTAGCTATGAACAGTGGAACACAGGCTGCAAAAGAAGCCGGGAACATGGTAGACCTAGATAATGACCCTACAAAGTTGATCGAAATCGTGGAAATCGGAAAGCAGCTGCTGATGACAAGAGGAACTTTGACCACTTTCAGTATTGCAAATGACGTGGCGAAATATTTTGCCATTATTCCAGCACTCTTTATCACTTTTATTCCTTCCCTGCAGAAGCTGAATATTATGAACCTTCACAGCCCTGAAACAGCCATATTATCAGCGGTTATTTTCAATGCGATAATCATTCCGTTCCTGATTCCGCTGGCGTTAAAAGGAGTGGCTTACAAACCGATCGGTGCAAGTGCCTTATTGAGAAGAAACCTTTTGATTTATGGTTTAGGCGGGGTAATCGTTCCGTTTATTGGAATCAAAATCATTGATCTGGTAATCAGTTTATTCTATTAAAATTAAAAAAATGAAAAATCATATTGTTTCAGCATTCAGATTAACGCTTGTAATGCTGGTAGTTACAGGTATTTATCTGGGGGTTGTATATGGAGGTTCTAAAATACTTCCCAACAAAGGAAACGGAGAAATTGTCTATGATAAAGGACAGAAGTTTTATGCCAATATCGGACAGGAATTTAAATCTGAAAAATACTTCCACGGCCGTCCTTCTTCCGTTAATTATAATGCGGCAGGAAGCGGCGGGAGCAACAAAGGACCCAGTAATGAAGAATATCTGGAAACAGTTCAGAAAAGAATTGATACTTTAAAAATGAAAAACCCTGAAATGGGAAATACAAAAATCCCTGTAGAGCTTGTTACGGCAAGTGGAAGCGGTCTGGATCCGGATATTTCTGAAGAAGGAGCTTTGTACCAGGTAAAAAGAGTTGCAAAAGTGAGAAACCTTTCAGAAGAGCAGATCAAAAACTTAATTAATACTCAGACTGAAAAGCCGTTACTTGGACTTTTCGGACCCTCAAAAGTAAATGTTCTGAAGCTTAACATTGCTTTGGATCAATTAAAATAATAAATTTAATAATCAATAATCATGTCAAGGCTTTAAACCTTGACATGGTTAATATCCCCAAATTAAAAGTGAAAAAATATCTAGCTATAGCTGCGCTGTCAGGGCTGTTTTTAGCCAAAGCACAATCATCAGATTCATTGAAAATAGGAAATAAAGTTACGTTTTCCGCTTATGCAGAACTCTTTTACACCTACGATTTTAATGAGCCTGGAAATCATATGCGTCAAAATTTTCTCTACTCCTATAACAGACATAATGAAATGAATCTTAACCTGGGATTGGTTAAAGCCAATTACCAGAGTGAAAATATCCGTGCTAATCTAGCTTTAATGGCAGGAACTTATGCTCAGGATAATATGGCTGCCGAGCAAAATGCTTTGCGTTATATAAACGAAGCCAATGTAGGAGTCAGAATATCAAAGAATAAAAATCTATGGATTGATGCAGGGATCATGCCTTCACATATCGGTTGGGAAAGTGCTATAGGAAAAGATAATGTGAATCTGACAAGAAGTTTAGCCGCTGAAAACTCGCCATATTTTGAAACCGGAGCTAAAATTTCCTACACCTCAGATAACGGAAAATGGTTTTTAAGTGGGCTGGTGCTGAATGGCTGGCAGCGTATTGCTAAACCGGAAGGAAACCAGAGTATTTCTTTCGGACATCAGCTGACGTATAAACCGAATGATAAAATTACCCTGAACAGCAGTTCATTCATAGGAAATGATAAAGCAAAAGAAGACAAAAGGATGCGTTATTTCCATGATTTGTATGGAAGTTTTCAATTGACGGATCAGTTTTCCACTGTATTAGGATTTGATATCGGAGCTGAGCAGAAGTCAAAAGGAAGCGAGCAGTATAATATCTGGTACAGTCCAAATGTATTAATGAAATATCAATTAGATAATAAATGGGCGCTGGCAGGAAGGCTGGAATATTATAACGATAAAAACGGAGTGATTATCAATACAGAAACGCCCAATGGATTTCAAACTTTCGGATATTCTTTCAATGTAGATTATGCAATATTCAAAAATGTAGTTTTCCGCACAGAAGCGAGAGGTTTTACTTCCAAAGATGCCATTTTCGCTAAAAATGATGAATTCAGAAAAGGGAATTTCTTTATAACATCGAGTTTAGCGGTCTGGTTTTAAATCGATTTAGCCACAAAAAATAGTGTTTAAAGTAAAATTAAAAAGAATAAAATCAATGTCATCAGCAAAAGATTTTTTAGAACTGATTCAAAAATCCCGTAAAGGAAAATTCAAAATTTATATCGGGATGAGTGCAGGGGTAGGAAAGAGTTTCCGTATGCTTCAGGAAGCGCATTCCCTTTTGCGAAATGGCATTGATGTAAAGATTGGCTATATTGAAACGCATGGACGGGAAGAAACGGTAGCTCTGGTGGAAGGCCTTCCTCAAATTGAAAGAAAATCTGTCTTTTATAAAGGAAAGAACCTTGAAGAAATGGATCTTCAGGCCATTATCAATGAACATCCTGAAGTGGTTTTAGTGGACGAACTGGCACATACCAATGTAGAAGGTTCCAAAAATAAAAAAAGATGGCAGGACGTACTGGAAATCCTTGATAACGGCATCAATGTTATCAGTGCGATGAATATCCAGCATATTGAAAGTCTGAATGAGGAGGTAAAGAAAATCACAGGAGTGGAAGTAACAGAACGTGTCCCGGATAAGATACTGGCACTCGCAGATGAAGTTGTAAATATAGACCTTACCGCTGATGAACTGCTGACCCGATTGAAAGAAGGAAAAATCTATAAAAAGGAAAAAATTCAGACAGCACTCAGTAATTTCTTCCAGAGCGGACATATTCTACAGCTTCGTGAGCTGGCTTTAAAAGAAGTAGCCACCCACGTGGAAAGAAAGGTAGAAACAGAAATTAAAACCGAAAATTTTAAACCCATAAAATTCCTGGCCTGCATCAGCAGTAATGAGAAAATTGCTAAAACAATTATCCGGAAAACAGCAAGGTTAGCCAGCTATTATAACAGTCCATGGACTGTTTTGTACATTCAGAAGCCTTCTGAAAACCCGGAAAAAATTGCACTGGATAAACAGCGGTATTTAATTAATAATTTTAATTTAGCACAGGAATTAGGTGCCAAAGTAGTCCGTATCAAAGAAAACAGTGTTCATAACGGAATTCTGGAATATGTGATTGCTCACAATATTACTACGGTCTGCATTGGAAAACCTCATGCCAGTTTCTGGCAGCGAATGTTGGGATACAGCTGGATTTATACCCTGATGAACAGGCTGAATGAAAGACAGATAGATATTATTATTTTATCATAAAAATAATGAAACTTAAAACGAAACTTACCTTAGGCGTCGGCCTTTTATTTTTACTGATTGTTCTGCTTTCAGTGATAGGTTCTGTATACATCAATAAATTAAAATCGGATACTGAAAAAATTCTGACGGCCAATTACAACAGCCTGGAATTTTCTAAAAATATGCTGCTGGCACTGGATAATATCAGTACAGACAGTACTGTGGCGGTAGCCGATTTTCAAAAAAACAATAAACTTCAGGAAAAGAACCTTACCGAATTTGGAGAAAAAGAAGCCACTCAGAATCTGAACCTTCATTTCAATAGCTATCTGAAAGCACCGGATATTCATAAAGAAAAACTCATCCGTGAAGATCTTTCAAAGATTATGTCTTTGAATATGAAAGGGATTGAACGAAAGAGTGATATCGCTATTATTACAGCTGAAAATGCTACTTTCTGGATTGTAAGTTTAGGAACCGTATGCTTTCTGATTGCTTTTATTCTGCTTTTCAATTTACCACAAACTATTGCAGAACCAATCAATCAGCTTACTTTCAGTATCAAACAGATTGCTGATAAAAACTACAGCGAGAGAGTTCATTTCAAAGGAAGTGAAGAATTCAACAGCCTGGCGGAGTCCTTCAACAGTATGGCGGAAAAACTTCAGGAGTACGAAAGCAGTACACTTTCCAAGCAGCTGATGGATAAAAAACGTATCGAAACCTTGGTTAATAATATGCATGATGCAGTTATTGGTCTGGATGAGAATCATTTTATCTATATGATCAATGATGAAGCGTTGAAAATCACCAACCTCCATAAAGAAGATATTATTGGAAAAACAGCTCATGAAGTGGCTATTAACAACGATCTGATGCGTGAACTGCTGAAAAATATTGACCATCCGGTAAAAGATCCCATTAAGATTGTTCGAGATAATAAAGAAAACTATTTTGAACAGGATATCATCCCGATCAATATCGTGAAAACAGGAGAAAAAGAGAAAAAATACATTGGAAAGGTAATTCTGTTGAGAAATATTACTCCTTTTAAAGAACTGGATTTTGCCAAAACCAATTTTATTGCCACCATTTCCCATGAACTGAAAACTCCGATCTCAGCTATCAAGATGGGTGTGCAGCTTCTTGGAAACCAAAAGTTCGGGGAACTGAACGAGCAGCAGCAGGAATTATTGAAAAGCATCAATGAAGATGGACAGCGATTATTGGATATCACAGGTGAATTGCTTAATCTTTCTCAGGTAGAATCCGGAAATATCAGATTGACTGTAGAGAAATGTTCCCCTAAAGAAATCGTACAAACTGCTGTAAAAAATGTTGAAAAGCTTGCCGAGCAGAAAAATATTTCCATCAGCACAGAATATCTTCTGGAAGAAAGTGATGCTGTAACTGCTGATTTTGATAAAACAGTCTGGGTAATGAATAACTTTCTTACCAATGCGGTGAAACACTCTTTTCAGGATGAAAATATTAAGATTGTAGTAGAAAAACTGAACTCGTTCATTCAGTTCAGTATTATTGACACCGGAAGCGGAATTGATGAAAAATACCACCGCCAGATCTTTGACCGTTATTTTCAGGTTCCCGGCGAACACCAAAATGGAACAGGTTTGGGCTTGGCAATTTCAAAAAATTTCATTGAAAAGCAGCATGGAGAAATAGGAGTGAAGAGTTCTCTGAATAACGGAAGTACATTTTATTTCAGACTGCCGGTTTCTTAAGGATTATTTTATATTTGCGATAAAAATAACAATGAGAAAAACTTTAGCGCTCTTATTATTTTCAGTTTTACTGAGTATTCATGTCTCTGCACAGACATTCACAGTAGAACAGCTTAAAGGTTTCAATAAACTCACAATGGATGAGTTTAAAAAGGAAATGAAACAGTTGAAGTTCAGATTTTATGACAGAACTGAAGGCTTAGGTTTCGTTTTAACCGAATATGATTCCCCAGACTATACCTCAAAAATCGGAAAGTTTGAATACAAAGAAGAAAAATCAGAAGACAGAATTGAATTTGAGTTTAAAGACAAGAAAGAATACGATCAGTTTCTCAAGCTAATATTGGCAGGCGGATATAAAGAAACTGAAAAAGGAAAGATTATAACCAAAGAGTCATATGTAGATTACTACAGGAATAAAGAACATAATCAGGATGATTTTGCCTAAAGCAGGGCAAAAAAATCCATACACTATTATCGTTTTCAAATAAAGTATGATTCAATTGAACTCAATAAAAGTAAATGAGATTCACTTTTATTCAAATAAGATAAAAAGTCTTATAATGTTTATTATTTCATCTGTTTTCATTTTTATTTTTTTTAATAATGATTTGGAAAACGAGGGATTAGGAACAATAATCATTTTTTATCTGGGATTTTTACTTTTCTCATTTGGATTTGTTTATTCAATACTGCTGTTATTTCGGACAAAGCCATTGTTAACAATTACTGATAAGCAGATTATAATTTATAACTTATTGAGAAAACCTACAACGATCAATTTTGAAGATATTTTGTCATTTTATATTTCAAATACAACATTTCGGGGAATAAAAACAAATGAGTCTATTTGTATTGCCATAAAAGATGATCCTTTTGGCAGAAAAGGAAATATTATAAATACAAACCTGTTGAATGTGAAAACAAATGCTTTGTTGGAAGAATTGAATTGTAGAAGAGCTATTATTTGTAAGAGGTAAGAGATAGCTAAAAGAAAAGTAATCAGGAGAAAATAAAAAAGCTGCGAAAATTATTCGCAGCTTTTTTTATAACATTCGTGAGCTTACTCCTTAATAAACTTCTGTACAATTACTTTGTCTTTCAAGAAAACTTTAAGAATATAGTTTCCTTTAGAAAGTTCAGAAACAGGAATGGAGTTTCCTTTTACATTTGATGAACTGATAATTCTTCCGGCCGCATCATAGATTTCAGCTTTTACAATTTCATTTTTGGATTGAATATGTAAAATATCTCTTACCGGATTCGGGTAAACAGCAATAATAGAGTTTTCTTTATTGATTTCAGCTGTTGCCAGTACATTCTGAACGCTTGTTGTATAAGTATTGGTAACAATCGGGTTATTGTAATCGAAATAGATTTTTGCAGTATTGCTAAAGCTGTCACCAAGACTTAAGGTAGATTTTGTTTTGATTTTAAATGATACATATCCATCGTTATTGGCATTATCAAAAGGCAGTTGAATATTTTCAAAAATAAATTCTACTGTATTCGGATTGGTAATTCTTGTTACAAAATTGTGACTTCCATTCAATGCGACTAAACTTGTTAGGTCGAATTTAGAAGTATCAATAATATCTTTTACTACAATATTCTGTGCATTTGCTGTTCCTGTATTTTCAAATCTGATCAGGTAATGCACATAATCTCCCACCTGGGTTTGCGAAATAGTAGCTCCTTCAAGACAAGTTTTATCATTCGGGTCAAAAGAATTGACAACCGTTTGGTTCAATGTGAAGTTATTATCAGCAGGCGTTTCATCGGTAGCGCCATTGATTTGTGCTGCATAATGTAAAATATCACCTCCATTGAGTGGTGGAGTCTGTGTTGGGGTATTTAATTTCAGCGTTACAGTAATTTCTTTGGTTTCAAAAGGGAGAAGATTCGTGAAATTCCAGTTCAACATACCACTAGATTGAGAGCCTGGAGATGTCGTTGCACTCAGATAATTCATCAGGTTATTATTGAAATTAAAAACTATATTTCCCGACTGAGGTGCAGTGCCTTTGTTTTTATAGATGATTTTATATTTTGATTCAAAACCAGGTGAAGCTGCTGTTACAGGAATAATCATCACTTCTAAATCATGATGAACTCCATTAGCTGCCAAACAGAAATTTTGGGCTACAGGACTAGGCTGATTGGGAAAGGTTACACTTATGGAAGGTGGAGTGACTGTAAAATAATTAGGGTTTTCTAACACAGGGGTAAGGGTATGTGTTCCTGCCTGTAGTGGGATTGAATAATTAGCTGAAGTATTTCCTATGAAACTTCCTGAAGTATTTCCACTTGTAATATTAAATTTTTGCAACGCTTTACCCGGATCAGCGATGTCACAGCCATTATTGTTACTGTCATATTTTGTATTTCCCTGAACCACATAGAAGATTCCGCCCGGAGTAAATGAGCAATAATTTGTTGTTTTATAAGTGGAGTAAAAATAGGGAGAACTATCTATTATACTTTGTATCATATCCTGTTCATTGTAATCACAGCAAATTACAAGATTGGGATTAAAAACGATACCTGTTCCGCTATTTTGCTGAACTTTACCGTTTTTTAAATTAAGAAAACTCATATTGTTTGAGCTGCAGTTGATATTATAAAATTCAGGGTTTTGGGATAGATCAAGAGATTGAATTGAATTATTATTGCAGTTGAGTGTATTTAAAAGAGGATATATGGAAAGATTGAGGCTTGTGAGCTGATTATATCCGCAATAAATAATTTTCATATCGGGACAACCGGGCATACTTAAGCTTGTTAAGTGATTGTTTTCACAGTAAACAACACGAAGGTTGCTCTGATTTTGAATATTGAGAGCTGATAGGTTATTTTTGCTCACATCTATGATCTCCATATTGGAATTTGCAAAGTTAATGGACGAAAGCAAAGTATTGTTCTTCAGGTAAAAAACAAAAATATTCTGCAGATTGGAAGCATCAAATGTTGTCAGTTGTGTCTTTTCTATATCCAATTCCACAATATGTGAAGATCCGGAAATATTGATATTCGCTAAAGGGGTATTAAAAATGTACAAATATTTTAAAGAAAGTCTATTCTGCAAATCCAATGAAGTTATTGCTGTATTATTGCAGTAAAACCTGTATAGATTGTTACAGTTGGTAAGATTCAGGGAAGTTAGTTGAAACATTGCATCTAAGCTCAATTCTGATAAAAAAGGATTAGAGCTCAGATTTAGGGATGATATATTATTCCCGGAAATATCCAGCTCTCCTAAATTCCCAAAGGCAGAGATTCCTGTCAGATCTGAAATTCCTCCACCATAAAGTCGTAGTCTTCCTACCTGTAAAGCTTCGGATACTTCAATTTCTCCATTGTTATTCGTATCAATTTTCATGTTAAAATTACCGGAATTTGTTGATGCGATACTATTGGTAATGTCTGCTGACAATAATTTTGCTTTAAAATTAGCATCCGGAATATTGACAATCTGTGACTGAAGGATAGAAAATACAGTCAACAGAATAACTGAGTAGAGTTTTTTCATGGTTTAGGTAATTGAGTTTTAGTTTTTTATTATTTGATTATAAATCAAACGCAAATGTAAACTTTTACACGAATATTTTATTATTTTTTATGTTTGAATTCAAAACACTTATTTCAAAAATGAAAATAAAAAAGACTGTGATAGATTTCACAGTCTTATATAAATGATTAAACCATTATTCTTTATTGCTTTTCAATCAAATCCAGAAACTGCTGCTCATCCAGAATCGTAATTGTTCCGATATCCTGAGCTTTTTTTAGTTTACTTCCGGCTTTTTCACCTACTACAAGATAGTTGAGGTTTTTTGAAACTGCAGAAATATTTTTTCCGCCATGCTTTTCTACCATTTCCTCAGCAGATTCTCTGGTAAATAAAGATAATTTTCCTGTGAATAGGAATGTTTTTCCTTCCAGAACATTGGACAAAACTTCATTCGTACTTTCTCCTTTCTCAAGCTGTACTCCGTAAGATTTCAATCTTTCGATCATCAATACATTTTCAGAATTCTGGAAGAAATCAACAATGCTCACTGCAATTTTAGCTCCGATATCTTCTACCTGACAAAGCTCTTCTACCGTGGCATTCTTTAATTCTTCAATAGTCGGGAAGTTTTTGACCAGTTTCTTGGCAACCGTTTCTCCCACATGTTTGATCCCGATTCCATATAAAACTTTTTCAAAAGGAATTTCTTTGGATTTTTCAATTCCTGTGATGATATTCTGAGCAGATTTCTCAGCCATTCTTTCCAGTGGAAGAAGCTGTTCTTTTGTCAAAACATAGAAGTCAGCAGGGTTTTCAATCAGTCTTTCTCTGTAAAGCTGTTCAATCGTTTCACTTCCAAGGTTATCAATATTCAATGCTTTTCTGGAAACATAGTGGATCATTCTTCCCACTACCTGTGGAGGGCAGTGAAGCTCGTTCGGACAGAAATGAATAGCCTGATCTTCAATTTTTACCAGCTCAGTACCACATTCAGGGCAATGTTTGATGTATTCAATTTCTCTGCTTTCTTCCGTTCTTTTATCCGTGTTTACCCCTACAATTTTCGGAATAATTTCACCTCCTTTTTCTACATAAACGAAATCATGCTCATGAAGATCCAGCTTTTTGATGATATCTTCATTATGAAGAGAAGCTCTTTTTACGATGGTTCCGGCCAGTAAAACAGGTTTTAAATTCGCAACAGGAGTAATGGCACCTGTTCTTCCCACCTGATATGAAACACTTTGAAGTTCCGTCTCTACTTTTTCTGCTTTAAACTTATAAGCCATTGCCCAACGGGGAGATTTGGCCGTATATCCAAGCTGTCTTTGTTGCTGTAAAGAATTTACTTTTAAAACAATACCGTCTATTTCAAATGGCAGATTTTGACGTTCAGTATCCCAGAAAGTAATAAATTCCTGCACCTCAGCCATGGTTTTACATAATTTTGCCTGCTGGGAAGTTTTGAAGCCCCAGCTCTGAGCTTTCTGAAGCAGTTCCCAATGGGTTTCCGCAGGAACTTCATCAGAAATAAACTGGTATAATACAGAGGAAAGGCCGCGTTTTCTTACCTCAGCGCTGTCCTGCATTTTCAAACTTCCGCTGGCAGTATTTCTTGGATTCATGAAAGGATCAAGTCCTTCTTCTTCGCGGAGTTTATTGATTTTATCAAAGTTTTTTCGGGTCAGATAAATTTCGCCACGCATAAAAAAATGAGCGGGGAAATCACCTTTTAAAGTCAAAGGAATATCTGAAATGGTACGTACATTCGGGGTAATTTCATCACCCTGGAAACCGTCACCACGGGTAACTGCCTGTGAAAGCTTTCCGTTTTCATAAAGGATAGAAATAGACGCACCGTCATACTTCAGCTCAGCAACAAACTCTACGGGATCTTCAATGGTTTTGATGATTCTTTTTTCCCAGTCTTCCAGATCATCAAAATCATAGGAATTATCCAGAGAATACATCCTGAATTTATGCTGAATGGTAGGGAAAACCTTGGTAACACCACCACCTACACGTACCGTAGGAGAATTTTCATCATAAAATTCCGGATATTTTGCCTCCAGACCCTGTAGTTCCTCCAGAAGCATATCGAATTCAAAATCCGTAATGGTGGGAGTATCCAGTTGATAATAATTGTGATTATGCTGGTGAAGCTCTTTACGGAGCTGTTCTATCTTTTGTTGAATGTTTTCAGACATTGCTTTTCTATCTTTTGAGCAAAAATAACTAAAGTAATTGCATTTAAAAAATAACAGAATAAAATAGTACTGGAAAATTAAAAATGCTTAATACACCTTAAGAGGCTGGTTTTACAATAAATAAAACACTCGTTTAAAGTAATTTAACATAACGTTCTGATTTAATTAAAAAAATGTTAAAGCTTTCTTAAACATCCCGCTGTTAAAGTCAAAATACCTTTGCACATCTGATTAAAGAAACCTCATAATGATTTATCAGTGTGAAAATCAAAGAGGTTTCCTGGCGAATATCAAAAAATTAATCATAAAGATCTTCGGAAGAAATGAAAAAAGTAAAGATTGTACTGGGATTATTGTTTTTAGGGCTTGGGACAATGGCTTATGCCCAGACCACGCAGGCTTCTATTGTAGGGAAAGTTACCGGACCAGGAAGTACGGCTCAGGAAAAAGTGAAAGTGACGATCGTAAATGAGTCCACAGGATTCAGAACGGAAACGGAAACCAACTCAAAAGGGGAATATATTTTTAAAGAAATTCCTCTTGGAGGGCCTTACACTGTCATTGTAAACGATGATAAAAAAGAAGGTTACAGTGTGAACTTCGGTGATCAGGTGACTGTCAATATGGATCTGGGGAACGAAAAGGCTATTGAGGAAGTAAAAATTACAGGAAACCTTAAAAACAAAATCGGAAACCTGGGAGCAGCCACAGCAATTTCTGCTAAAAATATCAGTATACTTCCGGTGAATGGACGAAACTTTACCAACCTTACAGAACTGTCTCCGCTAAGTGGAAAAGGAGGAAACCTTTCCGGCCAGCTTGGATCTTCCACCAACTTTACGATTGATGGGATGACCGCAAAAAATCCCACTTCAGCAGGATCTACTACCAGCCGAAGCGGTGCACCGTTTTCAATTTCCATTGAAGCAGTACGTGAATTCAAAATCACAACCAACCAATATGACGTTACATTGGGAAGAAGTGGAGGAGGAACCGTAAGTGCTGTTACCAAATCAGGAACCAATAAATTTTCAGGAAGTGCATGGGAATATTTAAGAACCAACTGGCTTTCAAGTCCATATGACATCAGAGGAAACAAAAGAGATAATGATTTCTCTACTTCCCAGTTCGGATTTTCATTAGGTGGACCCATCATTAAAAATAAATTACACTTCTTCGTAGCATGGGATCACCAGCTGGATTCAAGACCATTGGTGATTGCGGATATCAAATCTCCGGATGATGAGAAGAGATTCAATACCACCACGCAGACGCTTAATCAGTTTGTGGATATTGCCAGAGCAAAATATGGAGTAGGAAGCGGTCCTCAGTTTGGAAGTTTTGACAAAGTAAGAAACTCGGATGCCGGATTTTTACGTTTAGACTGGCAGATCAATGAGAAAAATCTATTGACATTAAGAAATAACTTTACCTATGATCTTAATAAAAACGGTTTGGGTGACAATACCAATATCAATTTCTTTGAATCTTATGGAAATGATAAAAACCTTGATAACAGCTTATTATTAACCTTAAGATCAAACCTGCAGCCTAATTTAACTAACGAATTAAAGGCGCAGTATCTTTATACTTTCCAGGACAGTTATCAGAACAATCAATTAGGAAAACCTGTTCCGAGAGCTATAGTTGAAGGAGTATCTTCCAGTGCAGGATCTACGAATATTCAGATCGGAGGACATCGTTTTGCCCAGGAAAGCTTTAGAAATAATGTATTCCAGATCGTAGATAACCTATATTACAATACCGATAAGGTAAAGTATACTTTCGGGGCAGATCTTATGTATACAACCGCAAAATCGGTATACGGAAGTGAGGTTAACGGAAGATTCCACTTCCAGGGAATGAGTAATTTTGATGCAATGACCCCTTACCGATTCTACAGAGAAGTTCCTTTGATGGCCGATCCGTCTGTAAGATCAAACATCTGGAACATCGGTCTTTATGGGCAATTCCAGACCAAAGTGGCCAAAGGGCTTGATTTAATGGCTGGTTTAAGATTAGACTACAGTGGTTACCCGAAAGCAGAATTCAACCAGAAGCTGTTTGATGAAATGGGAATCAGAACAGATAATCAGATCAAATCATTCGTAATCCAGCCAAGATTCCAGTTTGACTGGAATATCAATGAAGGAAACAAAGACTTCCTGAAGTTCGGTGCCGGAATTTTCTCTTCGGATATCAACAATTACATGATTATCAACAACCTTGTATTCGATGGAAAGCATCTGGCTACAGTGGATGTAACAGGTAAAGATGTTCCGTTCCCGGATTTCAACAGTTACAGAAATGATTATGGATCGGTTCCATCTCTTTCCCAGAAGCAGATTCCAACCATTAACTATACGGGTAAAGACGCAAAAATTCCAATTGTTTATAAAGCGAATATTTCCTATACCCATTTCTTCAATGAAAGATTCAGAGCGGGAATCGCAGGATACATGGCTTTAGGTAGAAATAATTACTATTACTACGACAGAAACATGGTTGCCAATCCATTCTTTACCTTAGCTAATGAAGGAGGAAGAGGAGTATTTATCCCTACAGGTGCTATTACCAATAATGATGCTACAAAGAGTGTAAGTTTTGACTGGAAACAGGGAAGAATCAATAATAATTTCGGAAGAGTACTGGAATTGGTGAGTGATGGTAAAGTAAACCAGTTCTCATTCGTAATTGATACAAGTTACCGTTACTGGAAAGACGGAGAAATCACCGCAAGTTATACATGGTCTGATATTAAAGACAATACTTCTTACAACGGAAACGTAGCCAACTCTGCAACATTGTCTACGATGATTCAGAGTGATCCGAGAGATTTAAGAATGACCTATTCTGACAACCAGTTCCGTAATAAAGTGGTTATTTATGGAAACTCTCCTACGATTGCAGGCTTTACAGTGGGAATCAGATATTCAGGGATCGGAGGAACCCGTTTCTCTGCAACAACAGGAGGAAATATCAACGGAGACTTTGTAGATTCCAACGACCTTGCTTTTATATTCCCGAATCTTACCCAATCCATTTTGGATGATCCACAGGTAGGGCAGGCCCTGAAAGATTACATCACTGAATATAACGGAAAAATTGCAGAACGTAACGGCGGTAAAAACGGTTTCTACGGAGTTTGGGATATTCGTGTAGCGAAAAAAATTAAATTCGATAAAGTGGGAGCTTTTGAACTTTCTGTAGATATCTTCAACGTAGCCAACCTTCTGAACAAAGAATGGGGTATAAACAAATCATACGGAAATACTTCTCTGTATAAAGTGACCAGATTCAATAAAGATACAATGCAGTACGAATACACCAAAAACGTAAGTGGAGGTGGTTTGGTTCCTCTGACAGGAAATCCTTACCAGATTCAGATTGGTGCAAAATATACTTTCTAACTTCTTTTGAGCCACGGAAGACATAAATGGTCTCCGTGGTTTCAATTTTTAATAACTACCTTTATCAGAAAGTTTCAGGACTTTTTTAAATAATCTAAATTATATTATGAAAAATTTTATCTTAGGGTTAGCAGTTTTAAGTACAGTTATGATGAAAGCACAAACCCAGATCATTGCCCACAGAGGATATTTCCAGGCTCAGCCACCAACAACCGAGAATTCAATTCAATCACTGGAAAATGCCCAGAAATTAAAAATATATGGGTCTGAATTTGATGTAAGAATGACAAAAGATGGTGTATTGGTGATCAATCATGATGAACACCATGGTAAAATGGAAATTTCAGAAACCAGTTTCAAAGAACTGGAAGCATTGAAATTATCCAACGGAGAAAAATTCCCGACCTTAAAAGATTATCTGAAGCAGGGAAAAAAAGATAAATCTTTGAAACTGATTGTCGAGATTAAACCTGCCAAAACTCCTGAAATTGAAAATGAAATCACGGAAAAAACGATCAAGATGATTAAGGATATGAAGCTGGAATCTCAGAGTGAGTTTATTTCTTTCAGCCTGAATATCTGTAAGGAAATCAAAAAACTGGCTCCATCCTTTAAAGTTCAGTATCTGAATGGTGAACTGTCTCCTGAGCAGATCAAAAAAGAAGGATTGGATGGTATGGATTACCACTATAGTGTCTTCCAGAAAAATCCTACCTGGATTGCTGAAGCAAAAACATTAGGACTAATTACCAATTCCTGGACAGTGAATGATGTTGCCGTATATGATGAATTAAAGAAACAAGGGATCGGGTTTGTAACAACCAATATTCCTGATCAGTTAAAGAATAAATAAGAATTGAGTACCCTTCACCAGTAGTACAACTGAAGGAGGAAATATTCCTCTCCTCCGGAGGGGTGGCAAGAATTCAAAGAATTTTTGACGGGGGTGGTTTAACGAAATTTTTTAACCATCTCAAAAGATAACCAATAATTTACACAGTCTGCCTATTGATAATTGGCAGACTGTTTCTTTTTAGCAGCTAAAGCCTTTTTTAATAATAAATGAAAGAAATAAGAGATTAAATTTGATTTTAATATATTGTAATTCAGTTATTTAAGTGTTTCGTGTGGTATTATCTCAAAACCAGACAATAAAGATACATAAATGATGTCTGTAAACCGTATTAAAAATACTTAATTGCTTAAGTGTTTAGTATTGAGGTTTTTATCCAATGTTATTAAGATTGGATTAACAAATGGTTTAATAAATTTTTAAGAAACGTTAAAAGTGTGTTAAGGCGTTCCTTATAATGTCGTTCTAATTTTGCGCAAACAAAAAGGAAATGCGTAAAGAGACACAAAAACTGTTGGTTTTGTCGCTGTTAGGAGTGGTCAGCGTCAACCTGACAGCGCAGCAGAAAGCTAAAAAAGACACGGTTAAAGGACTTGACGAAGTAGTGGTAACTGCTTTGGGAATCAAGAGACATGACAGGGCTTTAGGGTATGTTGCCGAAAAAGTAGAAGCCAAAACATTTGAAGAAACCCAGAATAACAACTGGGCACAGTCAATGGAAGGGAAAGTGGCAGGTCTTAAAATCCAGACTGCCGGAGCCGGGCCGTTGGGAACTTCCAGAATTACCTTGAGAGGAGAGAAATCCATTATGATGGATCATAACTATGCTCTGATTGTAGTGGATGGCGTGCCATTGGGAAATTCTACCACAGGTTCTGGTACGGCAGCCTATGGAGCCGGTTCCGGAGGTGATGTTCCCATCGATCTTGGAAATGGATTAAACAGCATTAATCCCGATGACATTGAATCCGTAACTGTATTAAAAGGAGCTTCTGCAGCCGCATTATATGGTTCCCGTGCTGCCAATGGTGCCCTAATGATCACCACAAAATCCGGCAAAACAAAAAACGGAAAACTGAGGGTCACTTTTAACTCTTCCTCGAGCTTTGATTCTGTACTGAAATGGCCGGATTGGCAATACGAATATGGGCAGGGAACACTGGCAACTAATACAGCAGGAAACTTCTATTATTCTTATGGCCTTTCCCCGGATGGTCCAAGTACAGGAGGAACCAGTAGTGCTTTCGGTCCTAAATTCGCCGGACAGTATTATTTCCAATACGATCCTGATGTGATGGGACAAAGCAAGGAAAGACAATTGTGGAGACCTTATGAAAATAATATCAAAGGTTTCTGGAGAACAGGATCTACTTACTCAAACAGCATTTCCGTAGAAAGCTCCAACGAGAAAACAAGTTTCAGAACGTCATTGACTTACCTTAATAACGAGTGGATGATGCCTAATACAGGCTTCGACAGGTTCAATTTTGCCTTGTCATTTGCCCATCAGCTTACCCAAAAATTAAAAATTTCAACAAAATTTGCCTACAACACTACTACCAGTGATAACCTTCCTGCAACAGGATACAACAACCAGTCGATCTCTTACTTCATGATCTTCCAGAATCCCAATGTAGATCTTGAATGGTACAAACCGGTTTGGAAACCAGGTCAGGAGCAGGTTGATCAGATTCATCCGTTCAGTTCCTACATTGATAATCCTTATATGATTGCTTACGAAATGCTGAATGGAGTCAGAAAGAAAACCATTACAGGAAATATCACTGCAGATTATCAGTTTAATAAAAATTTCAGTTTAATGCTGAGGTCCGGTATTGAAATCCTGAATGAAAAAAGAACGACCAAAAGACCATGGAGTTCTGCCAATTACCTGAAAGGTTTCTACAGAGAACAGTTTATCAAAAACCAGGAATATAATAACGACCTTTTATTTTCTTATAAAGCAGACTGGAATAAATTCAGTATTTCCGCCTCTGCAGGGGGAAGTATCCGTTATAATGAATATCTCCTGAATGATTATCAGGCCATCGGATTGAAAACAGCAGGAGAATACAGCCTTACCAATGCGCTCAATATTCCTGTTAAATATCCGGCGCCAAGAGATAAACATGTCGACAGTGTGTACGGATTGCTTACTCTGGGATATGACAATAAAATATTTGTGGATGTTACCGGAAGAAACGACTGGAGTTCTACACTTCCCAAGCAAAACAGATCCTTCTTTTATCCTTCAGTGAGTACCAGTTTCATTCTTTCAGACATTTTTAATCTGAAAAGCAATAACCTGAACTTATGGAAACTGAGAGCTTCATGGGCAAAAGTAGGGATAGACAGTGATCCTTATCTTTTGGATAATTATTATACAGCCAGTAACATTACAGGAAGTGTGGTAGCACCTACAACCTTTAATAATCCATCTCTTAAACCTGAAAAAAATACCAATATTGAAGCCGGTATGGATTTCAGCCTTTTCAAAAACAGGTTGAACCTTAATCTGACTGCTTACCAGAATTTCAGTGAAAATCAGATTATCCCTGTATCATTGCCCACAGAAGCAGGATATTCCAAAAGGATCATCAATGCAGGAAAAATCCGAAACAGAGGTTTGGAACTCTCAGCAGATATCTTAGCCATAAGAGGTAAAGATTTCTCATGGAAAGTAGGGGGAAACTGGTCTACCAACGAAAACAGGGTGATGACCTTACCTGAAGGATTCGACGGAATTGTTTCCAATGTAGGAGATGTAGTCTTCTATAAAATGGAAGTAGGCGGTTCATTGGGAGACATGTATGGTTTTAAACTACTGAGAAATCCGGAAGGAAAAGTAATTTATGGTGATAACGGACTTCCCGCAAGACCTGCAGATATTGAAAAAGTAGGGAATGCATTCCCGAAATGGAGAGCCGGGCTTCAGAATGATTTCAGAATCAAAAACTTTACAATAAGCTTCTCATTTGATGGTCAGTATGGTGGTATTGCGTATTCTCAGTCGCATCATAAAATGTCTGAGCAAGGTAAGCTGAAATCTACCCTTCCGGGAAGAGACAATCCAGGCGGAATGATTGTAGGAGACGGCGTGGTTCAGAACCCTGACGGAACCTTCAGTACGAATACAAAAGGAGTACTGGTATCTTCTTACTACGGAGATTATTACAGAAGAGCCAATGTGGAAACTAACAGCTTCAGCACAGATTTTATAAAACTGAGAGACGCAAGAGTTGCCTATTCATTCCCGAAAGAGACCATAAAATCTATAGGTCTGGATGATCTTACCATTGCCATTTTCGGAAAGAACCTGTGGATGTGGACCAGGTTTCCAATGTTTGACCCTGAAGTGGCTACACTGGACAACGCAACCATCACTCCGGGAGTGGAAATGGGGCAGCTTCCAACAGCAAGAACAGTTGGTTTTCAGTTAAATCTTAAATTCTAAAATCTTTAAAAATGAAAAAAATAATCATACATCTGACATTGGTAGTTTCTGTTTTCATGCTTCAATCCTGTGACAGAACATTCGATGAAATGAATACAGATACCAGTAAGGTTAAAGACCCTTCCGTTGGCAGCCTTCTTGCTCCCATCCAGTATGAAATGGGAAGTTATGGCTACAACAGGGCAGATGATTTCACTTTTGATATCATGCAGATTGCTTTAGACTTTCCCAATGAAGGAAATTCCTACAGCAGATATTATATGGACGAAAAAAGTGGCAATGGCTACTGGAATACTTCCTACAGATGGCTTAAGCAGGTAAGTGACCTGAGAAAATATGCAGCCAAAGAACAGAATAATAATTACCTGGCTATTTCAATGGTCCTGAATGCATGGATTGCTTCCAACCTTACTGATGCTTTTGGTGATATACCTTTATCTGAAGCATTAAGAGTTGAAGAAAATATTTTAAAACCGAAATATGATAAGCAGAAAGAGGTCTACATCCAGCTGTTAAATGACCTGAAAACAGCCAACTCATTATTCAATACCAATCAGGTATTAACGGAAACAGATCTGTTTTATAATGCCAATACCAACAGCCAGACCGGGATTTTAGGATGGAAAAAATTCTGTAATTCTCTTTCATTAAGGTTGTTAACCAGAATACTAAGCCGGAACGGAGAAGTGAATGTATACGAAAGAATCCAGGAAATTGTCAATAATCCCGCTCAATATCCAATTTTCCAGAATAACACAGACAGTGCCGTGCTGCCTCTTTCCGGAATATCTCCCTACCTGCCGCCAATAGCCCGTCCACAGGATTTTACAGCGTACAGGGCAGCAGGTGAATTCTTTGTGAATGCCATGAAAGATAATAATGATCCTAGACTGAGTATGTTTTTTACAAAAGCGAAAGCAACATCAGGAGAAGATCTTGGCTATAAAGGAGCTCCTTCCGGATACGCTTTGGGAACAGCTTTCAATTATCAGCCTTCTAATTTGAACCAGAATCTGGCGAAAGCACCTTTAAAGATTTTAATCATGACCTATTCTGAAGTTCAGTTTATCCTGGCAGAATTAGTCAATAAAGGAATCATCGCGGGAAACCAGCAGACCTACTACGAAACAGGAGTGAAATCTATTATTGAACAATGGGGTGCAACAGTTCCGGCCAATTATTTCAGCAATCCTAAAGTAGCTTATGACGGTTCTCTGGAAAAAATTATGCTTCAGAAATACATTTCCCTGTTTTTTGTTGACCATCAGCAGTGGTATGAATACAGACGTACAAAACTTCCGGTACTTCCTAATAACGGAGGGCTTCAGAACGGCGGGCAAATGCCTGTGAGATTCATGTATCCTACCGCTACAAAAGTGATGAATACAGATAATTATAACACGGCTGTACAATCGATGGGAGGAGACAATATCAACGTGAAAATGTGGTGGAATAAATAACAAATTGAATTTAAAAATTGAAAATAATTTAAAGATTAAAAAATGAGTATCAATATAAAACTTTTAATGCCTTGTATGCTGGTTTCAGCAATGGCATTCTCACAAACCTCTGTTTCCGGATATGTATACGAAGACGGCAACAAAAATCAAAAGAAAGAAAACCGCGAAAAAGGAATTGAAGGCGTAGCTGTTTCTAATGGCATTCAGGTAGTTCTTACCGATAAAAACGGTAGATACAGTCTTCCGGTTCAGGAAGATCAGACTATTTTTGTCATCAAGCCTTCAGGATATCAGACTGCTTTAAATGCGAACAACCTTCCACAGTTTTATTATCATCATAAGCCAAAAGGATCTCCCGCAGATTTTAAATACAAAGGGGTAACTCCTACAGGCGATCTTCCTAAGGAACTGGATTTCCCGCTTTATAAGCAAAATGAAGACAAAAATTTTGATATCCTTGTTTTCGGAGATCCACAGCCTTACACAGAAAAAGAACTGGATTACTTCAAAAGAGGAATTGTAAATGAAGTGAAGAATACGAAGAAAAATGCAGTATTAGGAATCAGTCTGGGAGACTTGGTAGGAGATATTTTAAGTCTTCAGAAGCCTTATGCAGATGTTATGAAAGAAGTGGGACTGCCCTGGTATAATGTGATGGGAAACCATGACATGAACTATGATGCAAAGGAAGACAGGCTTTCCGACGAAACCTTTGAATCCAATTTTGGTCCAGCCAATTACTCTTTCAACTATGGGAATGTACATTTCATCATTCTGGATGACATTCTTTATCCGGATCCGAGAGACGGCAAAGGATATTGGGGTGGATTCCGCGAAGACCAGCTTCAGTTTATTGAAAACGATCTGAAACTGGTTGATAAAAATAAACTGATCGTGATCTCTTTCCATATTCCGCTGGAGCATAACAACGAAGACAATTTCAGAAATGCAGACCGTCAGAAATTATTTGATTTCTTAAATCCTTTCCGGAATGTATTGCTTTTATCAGCACATACGCATATTCAACAGCAGATTTTCTATGGAAAAAAAGCAGGCTGGAACGGAATCAAAGAACTGCACGAATATAATGTAGGAACTACTTGTGGCGACTGGTATTCAGGAACACCGGATGATGCAGGGCTTCCTACTTCCACCATGAGAGACGGAACGGCAAAAGGATATTCTTTCATCAGCTTTACAGACAATCAGTATAAAGTGAAATACAGAACAGCCGGAAAACCGGAAGATTATCAGATCAAGTTGTATGTTCCGAAAGTAATTCCTTCCTCAAGAACCTCTGCCAAAGTACTGGCTAATTTCTTCATGGGAAGCAAAAAAGACAAAGTAGAATACAGAATAGACGGAGGAAAATGGGAAGAAATGGAATATGATGAAACCATAGACCCGAACTTTGCCCTTTCCGTTTTCAAATGGGATTCTACAGATAAAATTTTTCCCGGAAGAAGACCTTCCAACCCTGAAATGTCAAAGCACATCTGGGAAGCTGATTTTCCTAAGAAATTATCATTGGGAAAACATAAAGTTGAGGTGAAAGCTGTTGACATGTATGGAAATGAATTTTCAGCTTCAGAAGAGTTTGAAGTACAGAATTCAATCCAGATTCCTTAAGCTTTATTTTTTTTACTATACCTTTTTTAGATTTTGAGACCGGTTCTTATGAGCCGGTTTTAATTTTTGATGAAGCATAGATAAACCACAAAAGTCACAAAAGTTTTTAAAAACTCAATTTTTTTAAGCTGTAATTTTAAGCTTAATAAAGTACACATAGGTTTTATATAAAAAAATATATGTTTCATCTTAGGTGGACTTTTATGAAGAGTGATTACAACTTTTAAATTTCACAATGTTAATCATCTTTTGTGACTTTTGTGGTTAAATAAAATATAAGTTAAATCTATGTTTTCAATGCTTCGTAAAAATGTTCTTTCGTAACTTTGTATCAAGAAAAGTATCATTACTATGAATATAAACGGAAAAAATGCCATTGTAACAGGTGGTGGAAGAGGATTAGGAAAAGCTGTAGCATTAGCTTTAGCCAATGAAGGAGTAAACGTTGCCATTACAGGAAGAAACGAGGAGAACCTTAAAATGACGGTTGAAGAAATCAAAAAATTAGGAGTACATTCCGCCTACGCAGTATTTTCTGTAGACAATGAAATTCAGGTAAAAGCTGGAATAGAATCTTTAGCAGAGCAATTGGGAGGGATTGATATTTTAATCAACAACGCAGGAATCGGAGATTTTGGTTCCATTGAAGAAATGCCTTCCGAAACATGGGAGCAGGTTATTAAAACCAATCTTTTCGGAGTGTATTATGCAGCCAGGGCAGCTTATCCATTTATGAAAGCTAAAGGAGAAGGTGATATCGTTAACGTAGCCTCCACTGCAGGTCTGAAAGGTGGCCCTAATATGTCGGCATACGCAGCTTCAAAAGCAGCCGTAGTATCTCTTTCTCAATCGATGATGGCAGAATGGAGAAAACAAAACATCCGTGTAATTACTCTTACTCCAAGTACTATTGCTTCAGATATGAGCATTCAGGGAGGTCTTACAGACGGAAATCCTGATAAAGTATTACAGCCTGAAGACTTTGCAGAATGGGTAAGAGATATCCTGAAAATGAACAGAAGAGCATTAATCGCAAATGGTTCTATTTTCTCTACAAATCCATAATAGGGTTTAAAATTTAAAGTTCAAGGTTTAGAGTTTAATGTTTAAAACTTTACAAAGAACCATTTTAATCTGGCTTGAATGATAAAATTCAATAGAAGCGGGCTTTAGCCCGCTTTTCTTTTATTCAGTACTATATGACTTTAGTCAAAGCTTAAAATTTTTAGCTTCTCAAAAAACAATCCTAATATTTATTCAAATTTTTTAATAAGTTGGGATTTAACCCGCCTCTATTGAATATACTATGCGCAATCATCTGTGTCATCCGTGTAATCTGTGGGAAAAAATTTCCCAAATAAACTTTCCCATAACATTCATTTCATAAAGCGGACTATTTCCAAAGTGCTATTCTGACGAAGGAAGAATTTATTCATAGTTAAAAATATGAGATTCTTCAATGCATTTCCATGCTAAGAAAACATAAAAATCCCCGGTTTCAGCTTTTCTTTTAATCAGCACGATATGATTTTAGTCAAAACTTATAATCTTTCACTTTTCAAAAAAATCTACATTACCTTTCAAAAAATAACCCGGGAATTTGTCTCTAGTCTTTTATAATAAGTTTTGGCTAAAGCCAATGGAATTTTTCATGATTTTTTAAGACGGGCTAAAGCCCGCCTCTATTGAACATATTATGCGCAATCATCTGTGTCATCTGTGTCATCTGTGTCATCCGTGTAATCTGTGGGAAAAAACTCCCAAATAAACTTTTTACCACATCCACAATTAAAAAAAAAATAAAACTCCCCGGTTTCAGCCAAAATTGACTCCATCATTTTTTTTACCGTAATAACATTAGTATTTTTGCAGCAAATTAGTCACATGCAAAATTATTTAGAATTCAATTTCAAGATTTCTCCATTGCAACCTTGGAACGAGATATTAATGGCAGAGCTTATAGAAATAGGCTTTGACAGCTTTACAGAAGAAATTAACGGAATTTTAGGATATATCCAGACAGATTTGTTTCAGGAAGATCAGTTGAAAGCCCTTCCGATTTTTGAAAACGAAAACGTAAAAATCGAGTATTCTTTCGAAGAAATGCCAAACATCAACTGGAATGAAGAATGGGAAAAGAATTTCTCTCCAATCAATATCGATGATAAAGTATTGATCAGAGCTGAGTTCCATGAATCTGTACCGGGAATGCATGAAATTATCATTCAACCTAAAATGTCTTTCGGAACAGGACATCACCCTACAACCCACCTGATGATCCAGCAAATGATGGATATTGATTTCAATGGTAAAAAAGTACTGGATATGGGATGCGGAACTTCCGTACTGGCCATTTATGCAAAGCAGCAAGGCGCGGGAGATACAAAAGCAATTGACATTGATGAATGGTCAGTAGAAAACTCCAAAGAAAATGCCGTAAGAAATAATGTAGAACTTGATATTGAACAGGGGACTGCCGAAAATTTAGGAAAAGAGAATTATGATATCATTTTAGCTAATATCAACAGAAATATCCTGATCTCAGACATCCCAACCTATGTTTCAGTTTTAAATGACGGTGGAAAACTGCTGCTTTCAGGATTGTGTTTCTTTGATGTAGATGATATTCTGGAAGTATGTAAAGAAAGCGGTCTTGAATTGAAAAAGCAGTTACAGCGTGAAGAATGGGTTAGCCTTCTTCTTGAAAAATAGCACCAAAAACAAAATACGAATATGAAAACTTTATGGACAGCTTTATTTTTAATGATGTTGCAACTTTTTACAGCTCAGGAAAATGAAGTATATGCAGATGGAATCTTTGGGTTTGAGGAAAATAAAACGCAAAAGATTTTTACAGACTGGACCCGCGTAAGATCAGATCCCGGAGTGAATGCTCAGATTATCGATTCACTGCAGACCAATCAACAGGTCATGATTCTTACAAAAGAAAATGCAGTCCTGAAACTGGGAGAAAGAAATGCTAATTGGTATAAGATCTCTTATCAGAAGGGAGAAAATACAGTGGAAGGATATGTCTGGGGAGGTAATCTTTGTGTAGGATACCGTAACAAAAACGGCTATGATTTCCTCTTTGGGCTTTCTAAAACAATTGACAGGAAGAATAAAGAGTTCAATGAGATTGAAAAGCAAAACATCGCCGGAATAAAAGTAATGGAAGGAAATACACTTATAGATGAGGTGTATTTTGATACAGGAAGAGGAGAGGAGCTAAGTTCAGCAGCATTCACTATAGAAAGCAATCATAAACTGCAGAATGTTGAATTCACCTTAAAGGCAATGGTTTCCGGAGAAGCCTGTGGAATTGCAGGCTATGATCAGTATATTCTTTTTAAAGATAAAAAACTGATTGCTCTTCCGCAATTAACAAACGTAGGGGATGCCGGTGCTTTCTATCACAGTGAAGAATTTATTTTTCCTAATGATAAAGATGGAATTCCTAATGCATTTATTTTAAAAGTGGAAGATATGGAAGTAGATGAAAAAGAAAGAGAGAAGAAAAAACATTCTTCCAAAACTTATCTTTGGAATGGCAATACTTACAAATTGAAATAAAATCAATATTTATTAAATTAAAATCCCTCACTTACGGTTGAGGGACTTTTAATTTAATATCAGGATTAAACTCATTTATTACTTCGGAAGATAATCAGTATCATATTTATTGAACCTCAGATATTGATCTGATAAATTGATAGAGATCAGTCTCTGCTTCAAGATTTAGTTTTTTGCGTAAGCGGTATTTCTTCGTTTGCACAGATCTGTGCTCCATGGAAGAATACTGTGCAATTTCTTTTGAAGAGAACCCCAGGAATATCATAGCACTGAAAGATAAATCGGAGAGGGAAAGATAAGGGTTGATTTTTAAAAGCAGCTGGGAAACCTCAGGGTAAGTTTCCTGAAATAATGCTAAAAAACCAGCACTGTTTTTCTTTGCCAGCTGAATGAGCTGATCATGATTTTCATTGAGCTTTCTTTTGAGAATTTTTGCTTCTTCTTCCTGCTGTAGAATAATTGTTTTGCTTTCGATAAGCCTTTTTTTCTTTTTTTTAATCTGCAGATAAAAATAAAGAGACAATACTGTAACGATTAACAATGAAATTCCTCCATACCATAAAGCGGTCTGAAATTTAGTTTTTTGTTTTTTTTCTTCTTCTTCTTTCTTGGATATTTTATTAAAGGCTAATGTGATAGCTTTGCTTTGATCATTATCTATACTATCTTTTAGTGAGGTTGCTTTGTTTAAATATTCAACTTCTTTATCAGCTTCTTTAAGCTCTTTATACACTGAAGCAAGTAATTTATAATTACTTAAAACCAGCTGAGGTCGGTTGATTTCTTTTGCCAGTGCAGCAGATTTTGTGAAAGCATCAATAGCCTCATTGTTTTTTTTCTGAACTTGCATAAAAATGCCGTAATCATTTAAGACTGTAGCTCTTTGGTATTTATTATGCTTAAACCTTTTTGTTTCTACCAGATCAAAGGCTTTTTTAAAATAATAATTAGCTGAATCTGAATTCCACTTGTATTTTGTATAGTGACTCGCTATATGGGCTACATCTAAAGGATTAGGATCTATTTTCATTGCCTTGTGGAGATAGATAAGTGAGGAATCCGACCGTTCAATTCCGTTGAAATAAACGGCTCGGGTTGAATAAACATACCGTAAAAAAAAACGACAATCCTGATTATCTTTTTTTAATCTTAAAGCAGATCTCATGGCTTTTAAATTATAATCTAAAGCCATTTTAGGTAGATTCATCCTGTTGTAAACCTGTGAATACTCCTGATTAATTTTCCCGGCAAGAAAGTCATCATTAATCTTTTTTGATTTTTCCTCTGCGTAGTTCAGGTATTCTATAGCCTTTTTAAATTCTCCTACCAGCCAGAGGCGATTCGCAATATTAGCATAACCCCAGGCTTCTCCTTTAGGATAATTATTTTGAATAGCTTCTTTTATAATTTTTTGATTCCAAATGATCAGATCCTTGTTGGATATTTGGGTTCTGAGTTCCTCATTTGTTTTTATGAGTAAAGTATCTATTTGCTGTATACTGTGATGCTGTGAAAATAGTTTAGAACAACAGCATATAAAAATAAGGCAGTAGATTATTCTATTAAAATTTTTCAAAGATTTCATGGTTGTAGAATAAATATTGTATTAAGGGTAATACAGGAATTCGATATAATGCAAGGTAAAAGTGAATTTCATTATACTGTAAACTGCAGCTTATTAATTCTTTGTAATTAAGGCTAACATTGGTGAAAAAACAGGTGGGATTATTAACCCCACCTGTAGGCATCATTAAGTTTTTTTTGATCAATCTTGTGTTTTAGAATCGATAATCTGGTGCAATTTGAAAAAAAAAAAAGAATTAAGGAAATAAGAGAATACATCACAGATACATCATACTATTTTTACCCCTTGTCTGTGAAGGTGAATTAGGAGGTTGTATATATGATGTATATTCATGGTTTGCGCGCAGTATATAGGTTTTGTAATAGAAATTGCTGTTGCGACTGGTTTGTGCGAGGTTTAAGAAAGTGGTAAAAAATAATTTTATTGTCTGGCATGGCTCACTATTTTCTAAAGTTATTAGGTGTAAATGGGAATGAAGATGAGAATAAAAGTCAATGAGACATGTCAGTACATATTGTTTTTATACCATTAAACCGGAGATGTATTAGAATTTGCTGTGAAAGATTTAAATACAACAAAAAGACTTATTGTTTTCAGTAGGTCTTAAAGTTAGCGCGAAAGGATTCAAACCTTTGACTGTCCCGATTGAAATCGGGATGCTATATACTATTTGATTCATTAACATTGTTGAATTATAAAATAAGAAATGTAACCTTTTAAAAACAAAAAAACTCACAATAAAACTTGTGAGGTTCTTGTGAGCGCGAAAGGATTCAAACCTTTGACCATCCCGATTGAAATCGGGATGCTATATCCTGTTTGATTCATTAACATTGTTGGATTATAAAATAAGAAGTGTAAGCTTCTAAAAACAAAAAAGGCCTGCTATTTCTGGTGAGTCTTAAAGTGAGCGCGAAAGGATTCGAACCTTTGCCGTCCCGATTGAAATCGGGATGCTCTATCTTGTTTGATTCATTAACGTTGTGGATTGCAAATTAAGAAGTGTAAGCTTCTAAAAACAAAAAAGGCCTGCTATTTCTGGTGAGTCTTAAAGTGAGCGCGAAAGGATTCGAACCTTTGCCGTCCCGATTGCTGTATCCTGTTTGATTCATTAACGTTGTAGATTGTATAGGATATGTAGCCTTCTAAAAGCAAAAAACCTCACAATAAAAATTGTGAGGTTTTTGTGAGCGCGAAAGGATTCAAACCTTTGCCGTCCCGATTGAAATCGGGATGCTATATCCTGTTTGATTCATTAACGTTGTGGATTAAGAAGTGTAAGCTTCTAAAAGCAAAAAAGACCTACTATTTCTAGTAAGTCTTAAAGTGAGCGCGAAAGGATTCGAACCTTTGACCGTCTGCTTAGAAGGCAGATGCTCTATCCAGCTGAGCTACGCACCCATTAAGTAATTTTGAGAAAACTACTAAAACAGTCGGGGCGGCAGGATTCGAACCTGCGACCTCCTGGTCCCAAACCAGGCGCGATGACCGGACTACGCTACGCCCCGAGTTGGCCATCAACAACGAATTTTACTTCGTTTTTGCGGTTGCAAAGGTACAATACTTTTTGGAATAAAAAAATAAATTCAGGAATAATTTTTAATTATTTTTTTATGAACATTTTGTGATTAGTTGTACTTATTTAAAAATCATGTTCTTAGATTATTTTGTCATCATTTATTAAAATGGCTGATTTTTACCTAAACTTAAGCATTCTACTAAGTCTTAAAGCGAGCGCGAAAAGATTCGGGCTTTTTTCGTTCCGATTGTAATCGGGAGGCTCTGTTGCTTCTGCTGTAAAGATTTTAAACACAACAAAAAAGACTCACTGTTTCCAGTAAGTCTTAAAGTGAGCGCGAAAGGATTCGAACCTTTGACCGTCTGCTTAGAAGGCAGATGCTCTATCCAGCTGAGCTACGCACCCATTAAGCAGTTTTGAGAAAACTACTAAAACAGTCGGGGCGGCAGGATTCGAACCTGCGACCTCCTGGTCCCAAACCAGGCGCGATGACCGGACTACGCTACGCCCCGAGTAGGCCATCAATAACGAATTTTACATCGTTTTTAGGGCTGCAAAAATGCAATTATTTTTTTAATAAAAAAATAAAATGAGGGATAATTTTTAATTAATTTTTATGAATCATTTTTTATTACCTTTAGCCTGTTAATAACCATTGATTTAGACCGCTTAAAAATGATGAAAAAATTTTCGTTTTTTTTGTTCACATTAAACATTCTTATCCCAAAATATAAAAAAATAGCATTAAAAACAGGAACTCATCTTCTTTTGTTCTGTTGTTTTTTAATGATATGGTCTTCTTGCTGTAAAAATCAGGAATTTGTTCGTCACACTATTGTAAATACATCACTGAGTTTACCCAAATCAATGGTCGTTAAAAAAGAACGGGCAGAAGATTCCCAGGTATACAGTATTAATGCTGGAGATAAGCGTATTGGTTATATTTATTATGGTGATTATAAGTCATTTGAGGAAGATTCTTTTTTCATTACTGATGATAAAGAATTATATGAAAAATATAAAACAGGGAGTTAAAAGCTTATTTCTCAAAAAATACTGAAAGAGATAGTAAAAATGGTATTTATAATGTTAATTATTATTACTATGATACAATCAATAAACACAGAGCTCAGGTTATGATGCCGAAAAAAATGAATAAGGGATTTATCGGAATCCATTTTGACAGTGTAGATATCCACATAAATAAAATGGCAATTATTGTTAATGATTTGAGTGAAGAGAATAAAGAGCTATTTTTAAAAATCTTTAAAACCATTAAAATCAATTCTGTTCAACATTAATGTTAATGAAAAAATAAAATACGAAGTGGTTATTACTCAATTATATATACTCGACTGGTATGATGATATTATAACATCTGTTACTTTATTTGAAAATGATATGTATATTTTTAATTGTATTCAAAAAGATATTAATAATGGAGAGAAAACATATTACTGTGTAAAAATAGATGAAATATCGTCTCAGAAAATTCGGGATGTAATGGAGAAAAAGAAACTCACTGCAGGTGATTGGAATAGTATCAATCTGATTTTTGAAAAGAATAATATAGACGATCATGTTTTTTTATTGAAAACAGAATCATTATGCATTGGTTTGGATATTATGTTGAGGAAAACAAAAAATTTGGACCTTAGATCTATTAAGTTTCCTTTTGATATTTCAACTTTATACACTGATCAAAATAATAATGAAAGATATATTTGAGTTTACAATTATAATTCATGAAAATTTGTCGGAATACGTTGTAGACAGTTTTATTGCATTTATAGAAAATAATTCTGTGTTTTGGGGAGGTGGTTATTCTGAAAATCAGATAAATGGAGGATTATATATTGATGAGAGTATAGACATTAATATCAATGATTTTATAAAAAAATTCCTTACATTTTTTTTACATCAGGAAATTAAGATTGATAAAATTGAGATCAATATTGAAGATTTTTACTTTCACTCTTTTAAATATGATGATTTTATGAAAATCCATTCATCATTGCCAATACATATTGGTTATTGGGAAGTATAATTATTGCCGCCAAAAAGGCTTGCCGAAAATTCAATTAAAACTTTATGAAGAAGTATATAGATACTAATGCTTATTACCTGTCAAATTTTTTTGAACATAATGAATTGAGGTACGAAAGTTTCTGGTTGTTTTATAATCACGAAGATAAAATTCAAATGGAGATTTTTTTTCCTGATCAAAAAGTTTATTCGTTTTTATGGGAGTATGCGGATGAAGATATTTTAGTAAAAATTGATGAGTGGAAAAGGGCGTTCAGGAGAAATGATATTGAGATCTTACAGGAAGCTAAGCTGCATACCCGAAATTACCTGTCAGGAGATCGAAAAGTATATCTGGATTGCTTAGAAACCAATCCTATAACTGCGGATAAAAAATTTAAAAACCTGACTGCATACGACACAGGACAACGTTTTGTTCAGATTGTAGCCGATGAGAATATCTCTTTTGCTGATATTGATTTAAGTTTTCTGGAATTAACAGATATAGTGGATAAATTTAGAGCGGTTGTCAGGATTCTAGATACTGGAGGTATTCGGGCATTGATCTTAAATGGCTATCATCACTGTGGAGAATTGCTTAAAGTCTGTATTGTGAAGAGTGACAAAGCCTGCTCAAAAATAACCGAAACTTTGCCCTTAAATATTTTTGAAAATACGTACGTAGCAATGCCCTTTAACGCGTGATGGTTTTGAAATGTAATCTGTTAGAAACTGTTTCTGTAAGGATATAAAATTGATTTTATAAAATGAGTAGAAATAAAAATTTAGTAGTGATTTTACTCGTTGCTGCATTAGTTTTTTTATATAAATTTGTATTTTCTTCACAAGATGAACGCGGTTTTTTGGATAAAATTAGAGATAAGGATATAAAATCAATAGTTAGCAAAAAGTATATTGATTATGATAATCACAATATAGCATTCTTGGTGTATAACAAAGATAGTATAGTGATTTACAGAGATTGGTGGGATAAGGTTTCTGTTGGAGATTCTATACTAAAACCAAAGGGCTCTTTAGAGGTAATTATTAAAAATTCTGATAAAATTGAAAAATTTGATTATGAAGATAAATAAAATGAAAAAAGAGATTCTAATTTCTTTGACTTTATTTACATTATTTTTTTCATGCCAAAATATTAGTAATGAAGATATATATGGAAAATATTCACCCATCTCATACAAGAATACATATGATACTCTAACAATTAACAAGGATGGGGTTTATAACAGAGTAATTTACAATATAAAAGGGAAGAAGTTGTTGAATTACAATTCGAAATACAAATTAGAAGGTAACACAATAAAGTTTAATGATTTTTATTTAAATTTTGATAAAGATTTAATTGCCTTTCCAGAAGATGTGAATGATACTGATATGACCTATACTACTTTTTTTGAGAAAAAAGATAAGAATATTGTACTTTGCTTTGGCTACCATGATGGGGAGAATTGTTATAAAAAGATTATAGAATAAAAAATCACTGAGCAAAATCTCCCGACTTTGAGGTGAAAAAAAATCAAATAACTTAATTCAATATTAAAAAACCTCGCAAAACGCGAGGTTTTTTCATTAAACAAGACCCACTAATTCCTATATTTGCCACATGAAACGATTAATGCTGCTGTATGTGCTTTTCCCTGTATTTCTATTCTCACAAACAACCGGGAAAGTAATTAAAATTTCAGACGGAGATACCATTACTTTACTGTTAAAAGGCAATCAGCAAAAAAAAATCAGGCTGGCCGAAGTCGATTGTCCGGAAAGTGGACAGGCATTCGGAAAAAATGCTAAGCAGTTTACTTCTGCCCAGGTATTTGGAAAAACGGTAAGCTTTGTTGAAACGAACACTGACCGCTATGGGAGATCTATTGCAAAGGTTTATTATGATGATGGAAAATACCTTTCCAAAGAACTTATCAAAGCAGGAATGGGATGGTGGTATTTTTCTTACTCCAAAGATGCTTCTTTAGGTAAAATTCAGGAAAATGCACAATATAGAAAAGTTGGTCTATGGCAGGATGTAAATGCTGTTGCACCCTGGGATTACCGTAAAATGAAGCGTGAGCTTAGAAATAATAAGAAGATCGAGGCTGCCAAAACCGGAACAAAAATAAAAGCAGTAGCGTAAATATTCAGCAAGGAAGCGTGAAGATGGGAGAGAGAAGTTGATTGATATTTATTGGTCTAATAGTAACTTTCATCCTCACGCTTTTATCTTCGATCTTTAAATTCCTTTCTTCTTTACAAAAAGATAAAAACTCATAGCCATAAAGATAAAAATGGCAGCGATATTACAGTAATCTATTCTTTCAAAAGAAATGTTTTCGTTCATGAAGTTTTCCATTGATTTATAGCCTCCGGTGTAAATAAGAAAATCTGCAAATGATTTTTGATGGATAATCGTCGCAAAAAGCAGCATGAATACCCCGAAACCAATAGGATAAATGAAATTTTTGAAGAGAAGACTTAAAGTCAACTGTACCATTGCAATGGCAGAAAGTGTGATAAAAAATTTCAAAAAGATGTAAAATATCACTTCCCTGAAATCATAATTCTGGAATCCAAACTGCGGAAAGGCAATTCCGAGCAGATATCCGCTCAGCAAAAATGCCAGATAAGAAAAAAGCACGGAAAAGAAAATAGTGATCTGGATAAACAGAGCTTTTGAAAGGAAAATTTTAGTCTTTGAAACCGGAAGGGTAAAAAGAATTTTATAATTATTATTCCGGTATTCCACATCACAGCAGGCATGTACAAAAAGCGATACCAGAATAGGGTAGAGGAGATAGAAAAACATAAATACAGTTCTTCCCAATGACATTTTCCAGGGATTTACTGTTCCCTCTGCTTCTTCCACTCCGGAACGGAGCACATCATACACCATGTACAGATCAATCGCAAAGATGATCAAAACAGGAAGCAGCAATATCCCGAAAATCTCTTTGTTTTTTGAGAGTTTATACTGTTCGGATGAAAAAGCTTTTAAGAAAGTATTGGTATTAGTCATGTTTTTTGGAGATTAAATTAATGAAGATCTGTTCAAGATTTGTGCTTTGAGACTCTATGTCGTAGATTTCAATTCCGTTTTGGATCAGCGTTGTGAGAATTCCGTTGAATTCTTTGTCATTGTTGATTTTTACGGAAATTTTGTTGGTATTGTTCAGCGCTGCAGAAAAAGTGTCTTGCAGCAGAGCTAATGCTTTTTCAACAGGACTAGCTTTTAAGATGATCTCCTTTTCTACTTTGCTCAAAAGGTCATTCTTTGTCCCCTGAAAAATCATTTGTCCTCCTTCAATAATTCCGATATGGGTCGCCGTTTTTTCAAGCTCGCTCAAAATATGGCTTGAAAGAAATATCGTTTTTCCCAGCTCATTCAAATGCTGGAAAAGCTTTCTCATTTCAAAAATTCCCTGAGGGTCAAGTCCATTCAGAGGTTCGTCCAGGATCAGAAGTTTCGGATCATGAAAAATAGCCATGGCGATTCCCAGACGTTGTTTCATTCCCATAGACAGGGCGCTTGCCTTCTTTTTCTTTTCGTTATGAAGATCTACCAGTTCCAAAACCTCCTCAATTCTTTTTGAGCCTTTGCCATAGATAATATCCAGATATTTTAAATTTTCATAAACCGTGAGCTTGGTATAAAAACAGGGAGATTCAATCAGATTTCCTGTATTGGCCAGAATCTCCGTCCTGTTTTGTTGGATACTTTTATTTTGGATGAAAATATTGTCATCTGATGATTCCAAAAGCCCCAGAAGCAATTTGATCGTGGTCGATTTTCCTGCTCCGTTTCTTCCCAGATAGCCGTAAATACTACCTTCAGGAATATTGAGGTTGATATTGTTCAGAATGGTTTTAGAACCTATGGTATAACTGAGATTTTTAGTAGTAATGCTTTCCATTATTCGTGAGAGGTTAAAAAAGTATTGGTGTCTATATAAAATATTCCGTCAAAAAACTGGCTCCAGACCTTTTTCTGGTCTACTCCCTGGTTAATGGTGGATACAAATTCTTTCTTCAGAACAGAATTTTCCGGGATACTTCTTAGATCGATGAAAAAATAAGGTGTTTTCGTTGCATGAAACGTATTCTCGATGGCAAATTTTCCGGGCTTATCCATTGGAGTTCCTGTTTTATTATATTTGGAATAAGATGAAAAATCAACCCTATAAGAAGCCTTTCCGTATTTACTTTTAATATAAGCACCCAGCGGTAAATAATCTTTGCTGTATCGGCTTGCGAAAGTATGGAGGTTAGCACACCACACAATAATCTTTTGTCCCTGGTATACAGAATCAATCTGATGAATAAGATTTTCAGCCATCAGAGAGTCCCTGAACTGCATGCTCTGCATAGATCCCGCTTCATACTTCCATGCTTTATCGAAATTGTTTCTCATATCATGCAAATACCGGGTATATATTCTATTTTCAGGTGTCTTTTCAAGCTTTGAAACCACTTCTTCAAGTCGGGTGATCTCATTGAGAAAGTTTTTTTTCTGATTTCCCGGTAAAATTTTTCCGGCAAATCCTTTATACATAAAATTAGAGATCTGGTTAAGATTTTTGTTTAAAAGAGGAAATAGCTTAAGGTCAATCGAGTTTTTACTTAAAAAATCCCTCAGAAGCTTACCGCGTCTGTCATACAGCTCTGTTCCGGAAAACTGAATATCAAACCCTCCCAGTTCTATCGGGCTAGATGAAGTTTTCGTTTTCTGATAATAGTTGATGAGAGGCTGGGTTTCCCTGTTGTCCCACCAGAAATCAAAAAGTCCCAATCCTCCTATAGAAGCAGCAGGAACTTTAAGGCGGTGGTTTTTCATTTCCTCATTCATTACCCAGGTATCATATTGTCCGGTTTCATACAATACAACATTATACCCAAGATTCTCATGGAGATATTTGATGAGTCTGCTTTTGGCCTGCATCGTAGCGCCGTCGCTATGAACATTTTCTCCCAGCATGACAATCCTGTTGTCTTTAAGCACAGAGTCCAGAATCTTCAGATCGCTATTGTCCGGATAGGACATAGAAATGCTTTTTATAGGATGTTTGTACTGTTGAACGTTTTTCAGAAGTTCCTGTTTTTCTTTTTCAGGGATATTCTTAAAAATAATTGTATTCAGGAGTAAAACCGCAATTACAGAAATTATAAAAATGTAAAGTATTTTTTTCATCCATTCAAAATTATACAATGGCCAAATATCTGTTTGTTTTCTTATTTGGTTTTAAATTTAATAAAAATAAGAGCTGTACATGAAAACTATTTATTGTTTAGTTGAAAATAGTACCAGAAGAAAATAATGTCAGCTTATCAGGAATTAAACAGAAGTTTTTCAATGATCCTGTTTTTCTAAGTTTTGGCTAAAAGGCAAGTGGATGCTCTATTTTATTTTTAAAAGGATAAAGCCTATTCCTATTGAATATCATGATGGGCTATGATGTAGATAAACCGTTCTTCAATTAAATTTTTGCTATATTTACCCAGAATACCATAAGTATATCAATTACGTGGAAGACATTAATCTTTGGCTGAACCAACCCAAAAAAGGGTAATATCTGGCTATAGAATCTAATTCTATAAAATTTTCTTTTGAGAGCAGTCCTGATTATATATCAGGACATCATAACTATTGCTCTATTTTCATAATTCAATAACATTCATAAAGAAAAAAAGATGAATACACTTGTATTAATAATTCAAGGGTTGCTTGCCCTATTTTTTATAATGCCAGGTTATGGTAAAATCAGTGGCAGTAAAGTGAGCCATGTAGCAAATGGACATCTGAAGGCGACCAGTTCAATCATACCCATCAGAATACTGGGGATTTTAGAATTACTTGGCTGTATAGGTATTATCCTTCCCTGGATTTTAGGAATAGTTCCTGTTTTAACACCTATAGCTGCTGTCTGTTTTTGTATAATCATGCTTGCGGGTATGATTATTCATACTGTAAAAAAAGAGTATAAAATGCTTCCGATGTTAGTAGTCGTATTTGTGCTGTCTTTTTTGGTAGCATATTACAGATTTATCAACCTGATCTAATGGTAATTCTATTATTGTTATAGCATTTGAATAAAATTCAATTCTTTGGAGGCTTATGTTGCCAGAAGTGTCACTTAAAATAGTGGCATTTTTTATTGAAAAAAGAGACATCTATCAGATAGTTGTCTTTTTAAGTGAGTGCAAAATGGATTCGGGCCTTTGCTGTCTTGATTGAATCGGGGTTCTGTATCCTGTTTGATTCATTAATATTGTTGGATTGTAAAATAAGAAATGTAGTATTCTAAAAACAAAAGAGACCGTCTTTTGAGACAGCCTCCTTGTGAGCGCAAAAGGATTCGAACCTTTGACCGTCCCGATTGAAATCGGGATGCTCTATCCTGTTTGATTCATTAGCGTTGTGGATTGTATAGGGTATGTAGTCTGCTAAAAACAAAAGAGGCTGTCTCAAAAGGTAAATTAACGCTCTGAGAATTTCCTAAATGACAAAAGTTGTCAGGCAGGAGTCCGAGAGAGGGGCTACTTTTGAGACAGCCTCCTTGTGAGCGCGAAAGGATTCGAACCTTTGACCGTCCCGATTAAAAATCGGGATGCTCTATATTATTTGACTCATTAATGAGTTTTTGAATCTTTAGTTTGCTTTTCCATGCCTTTATTTCTGTTTCTCTTTTGTAGGCGAGAGCCTTAGAATCGAAAGTTTCATAATAAACAATAATCCAATCCTTAACTTTTGCAGTAAATCCTTTATGATTTGATAGATGTTTTCTTAATCTTTCCTGTAAGAATTCACATGAGTGTCCGATATAGAATTTATCTAAAGATTTAGAATGAAGTATATAACAATAGCACATAGAACTAATATACACAAAAAAGGTTATGATTTTAGTGTGAAAAATAAGATGTACGGGTAATTCGTATGAAGTTAATAAAAACAAAAAAGACCTACGATTTCTAGTAAGTCTTTAAGTGAGCGTGAAAGGATTCGAGCCTTTGCCGTCCCGATTGAAATCGGGATGCTCTATCTTGTTTGGTTCATTAACGTTGTGGATTGTATAGGATATGTAGCCTTCTAAAAGCAAAAAGCCTACAATAAAAATTGTGAGGTTTTTGTGAGCGCGAAAGGATTTGAACCTTTGACCGTCCCGATTGAAATCGGGATGCTCTATCCTGTTTAATTCATTAGCGTTGTGGATTGTATAGGGTATGTAGTCTGCTAAAAACAAAAAACCTCACAATGAAAATTGTGAGGTTCTTGTGAGCGCGAAAGGATTCGAACCTTTGCCGTCCCGATTGAAATCGGGATGCTCTATCTTGTTTGGTTCATTAACGTTGTGGATTGTATAGGGTATGTAGTCTGCTAAAAACAAAAAACCTCACAATGAAAATTGTGAGGTTCTTGTGAGCGCGAAAGGATTCGAACCTTTGACCGTCCCGATTGAAATCGGGATGCTCTATCCTGTTTGATTCATTAGCGTTGTGGATTGTATAGGGTATGTAGTCTGCTAAAAACAAAAAACCTCACAATAAAATTATGAGGTTCTTGTGAGCGCGAAAGGATTCGAACCTTTGACCGTCCCGATTGAAATCGGGATGCTCTATCCTGTTTGATTCATTAGCGTTGTGGATTGTATAGGGTATGTAGTATTTTAAAAACAAAAAACCTCACAATAAAATTATGAGGTTCTTGTGAGCGCGAAAGGATTCGAACCTTTGACCGTCCCGATTGAAATCGGGATGCTCTGTCCTGTTTGATTCATTAATATTGTTGGATTGTAAAATAAGAAATGTAGTATTTTAAAAACAAAAAACCTCACAATAAAAATTGTGAGGTTTTTGTGAGCGCGAAAGGATTCGAACCTTTGACCGTCTGCTTAGAAGGCAGATGCTCTATCCAGCTGAGCTACGCACCCATTAAGTAGTTTTGAGAAAACTACTAAAACAGTCGGGGCGGCAGGATTCGAACCTGCGACCTCCTGGTCCCAAACCAGGCGCGATGACCGGACTACGCTACGCCCCGAATATATAGAAGAGCGGAGGGTAAGGGATTCGAACCCTTGCGACACTTTCGCGTCGACAGTTTAGCAAACTGCTCCGTTAACCACTCCGGCAACCCTCCTTTTTTGTTTATTTTTTAATGATCGTTGTTCCGTTATTGCGAGTGCAAATATAGAACAGATTTCTTTATTTACCAAATAAAATTCAAGAAAATTTTGTGTATTTTTGAACTAATAAATCATTCAAAAACCAAACTGATGCGTAAAACATTATATATCATCGGATTAAGCACTTTTGTTTTTTCATGTACCTCCCAACAAAATGTGAAAAAAAATACTTACCAACCGAAAACCCCAGTAACACAGGCGAAACCGACTGTTAAGACAACACCTCCGGTTGCTCCAAAACCAAAAGTTGTATCTGATCATGGCGTAGATTTTTTTACTACCAATATAGCTGATCCAACAAAAAATGATAATACGGCAAGTTATGGTTCTATTGTATCTGCAAAACCAGCCGGATATAAGGTAGTGAAAACCTATTTTCCTGCAGTTGCTCAAAATTTCAGACAACGTTATCTGATATTGCATTATACCGCTCTTGCGGATGATAAGTCCATTACTGTTCTTACCCAGCAGGCTGTAAGCGCCCATTATCTCGTAAATAATACCGGAGATAACGAGATCTATCAATTGGTAGATGAAAACAAGCGGGCATATCATGCAGGCGTAAGTGCGTGGAGAAATGATAAAAATCTTAACGATAATTCTATCGGTATTGAAATTGTTAATACAGGATATACTACAGATAGTACAGGTAAAAGAACTTTTGCTCCTTTTAGTGATGAACAGGTAAGAAAAGTAGCTGCCTTGGTTAAAGACATTGTAACAAGATATCAGATTCAGCCTACGAATGTATTGGCGCATGCAGATATCGCACCTACCAGAAAGCAGGATCCGGGGCCTATGTTCCCATGGAAGAAGCTTTATGATGAATACCAGGTGGGAATGTGGTATGATGAAGCAGCTAAACAGACTTATCTTGAACCGGCACAGGCAGACCTGGCAGCAAGATATAATGATTCCAGCTTTATTTTCCTTATTCAGACTTCATTGCAGAAATTCGGATATGCGCTTGATCTTAGCGGAAAATGGGATGATGCCACCAAAAAAACAATTGAAGCTTTCCAGTATCACTTCCGTCCACAAAATTATGACGGAATTATGGATGCTGAAACATGGGCAATACTCCAGGCTTTAAATCAAAAATATCCAGCAAAATAATTCAAATTAAAACGCATCGGTTAGATGCGTTTTTGCTATCTTTAAACGATCAAAAACAGTAAAATATCTGTAATGGAAAATTTCAGAAAAGAAAGTGATCTATTAGGCGAACTGAATGTGCCTTTAGATGCTTATTATGGGGTTCAGACACAAAGAGCTATCGACAATTTTAAAATTTCAGGACAACTTTTGTCTTCATATCCGGATTTCATAAAAGGATTGGCATTTGTAAAAAAAGCAGCTGCTAAAACCAATTATGAATTAGGGCTTTTAGACGAAAATCTGTATTTTAAAATAGCAGAAGCATGTGATGAAATTGTAGAAGGGAAATATCATGAGCAGTTTCCGGTAGATATGATTCAGGGAGGAGCAGGAACTTCCATCAACATGAATGCGAATGAAGTGATCGCCAATATCGTATTGGAAAAACTGGGAAAAAATAAAGGAGAATACGAATTCTGTTCACCTAATGACCATATCAACCTTTCTCAGTCTACTAATGACGCTTATCCTACGGCAATCAAAATGGGATTGCTTCAGATGAATATCGGACTGGTAGAAAAACTGGAGAGAATTATCACGGCTTTCCGTGCAAAAGGACAGGAATTCCAGGATGTGATTAAAATGGGACGTACACAACTTCAGGATGCTGTTCCAATGACTTTGGGGCAGGAATTTGAAGCTTATGCAGCCACTTTGGAAGAGGATATCTCCAAACTGAATAACAACGCAAGCCTTTTCGTAGAAGTAAATATGGGAGCAACCGCTATCGGAACAGGATTAAACGCTCCGGTAGGATATGCTACTCTTTGTGCTAAAAACTTAGCTCAGATTACAGGATTCCCGATTGTTTCTGCACCGGATTTAGTAGAAGCTACTCCTGATACAGGATCTTATGTGATCTACTCTTCAGCTACAAAACGTCTTGCAGTAAAGCTATCTAAAATATGTAACGATTTAAGGCTACTTTCATCAGGTCCAAGAGCCGGACTTTTTGAAATCAACCTTCCTCCAATGCAGCCGGGATCTTCTATTATGCCGGGGAAAGTAAATCCTGTAATTCCGGAAGTGGTCAACCAGGTTTGTTTCAAAGTATTCGGAAACGATCTTACTGTAACTTTTGCAGCAGAAGCGGGGCAGTTACAGCTGAATGTAATGGAACCGGTACTTTCTCATGCCATCATGGAAAATATCAACTTCCTTTGCAATGCTTTGGATACGCTTCGTGATAAGTGTGTGGTAGGAATTACTGCCAATAAAGAAATTTGCCTGAATATGGTGAAACACAGTATCGGGATTGTAACAGCATTGAACCCTTACATCGGGTACAAACAGTCTACACAGATTGCAAAAGAAGCATTGGAAACCGGAAAAAGTGTTTACAACCTTGTTCTTGAAAAAGGAATTCTTTCTCAGGAAAAGCTGGATGAAATTCTTGATCCGAAAAACATGCTGAAACCGCATAACAAATAAATTCTATAAACGATGAATGATCAATGGTAATTAATATCTTAAGAGTTTTTTATCATTGATCACTCATCATTAATCACTTATAATTCGTGAGGTTTTTAATCATAATTCCTGCTCATAACGAAGAAAATAACCTGCCATTGACTCTGGATTCTTTACAGCAGCAAAGCAGCAAAGATTTCAAAGTAGTGGTAGTGAATGACGGCTCTACAGACAGAACTTCTGAGATGATCCGGAAATATACAGAAACTGATTCCCGGTTCGAAACAATCAATCTGCAGAAATCTGAACATCAGCCAGGTTCTAAAGTGGTTCATGCTTTTAAAATGGGACTGCATACTCAAACCATGGATGAATTTGACATCATCTGTAAATTTGATGCTGATATTATTCTTCCGGAAAACTATCTTGCTGCAGTAGAAACAGCTTTTACCGCGCATCCGGAATATGGACTGGTAGGAGGTCTTCTGTACATAGAAAAAGACGGAAGCTGGGTGTATGAGGGAAATTCTAATAAACATCACGTAAGAGGTCCTATGAAGGCTTACCGTAAAGAATGTTTTGTTCAGATCGGTGGTTTAAGGGAAACGTTGGGCTGGGATAATATTGATTCCATATTACTGGATCATCTGGGGTGGAAAGAAATTGTTCTTCCAGAACTCCATGTAAAGCTGATTAAAGTAAAAGGAGCCGATTATACAATACGTCCCGCAGATTACTACGGAAGATATTTTTATTTCCTGGGACTGAACAGGTTTCTGGCTTATATTGCCTCTTCAAAAGAAGCTATGAAAAGTAAATCTGCCTCATTTTTCTTTGATATTATTACATCTTATGAAAACTGCAGATCAAAAAAATTAGAACTGAAAATTACCAAAGAAGAACGAAAAGCCGTTAATGATCAGCGTTGGAAAATGTTGAAAAAGAAATGGCTGAAGATGTAGAAGCTGATTTTTAAGCATTGTAAATGTTCATCAATAGAAACGGGTTTTAACCCGTTCAATAAAAAATAAAAATCCACTGGCTTTAGCCAAAACTTAAGATATAACTCCCATTAACCTGTGAAAAAAATAGCTTACATAGAAATAGACACTCACGCAGAAATTGCTCAGGCCTTCATGGATATCATGGAAGGTGCTAAAGATTTTGCGGTAGACTATTATTTTTCAAAAAGGATAAAGGATCAGGTAATTCATCGCAATGAAGCTGTTTTCTTATCGGACAGTTCTATGATTCTGGATCAGTTAAAAGGAAAAGGATATGACCTGGTGGTAATAGGAACTGTTCATCGTTATTTTAATACATTTTTGGCAGTAACAAAAAAGTACAATACTGCAGTCATCACCCATAATCTTAATTTCATAAAAGCCTCAAAGCTGGATCTGATGAAAAGCGTTTTCAAAGGGGATATTATCTTCAGATTAAAACTGTGGCTGAAAGAGGGATTATTTTATAAAACCAAAGTTTATAAGAGTTCGAGAACACTTTTCGTATTGGATGAAGCATTGGTTTCTGGGAGATATCAGCATTTGCCGCTGTTTTATACAAGAGATTTTGACAAAGTGGAAAATGAAAACCTTGTGGTGGTGATTCCTGGTGGAGTTTCGCAAAAAAGAAGAGATTACGCCTATATTTTTAAAACCATTCAGGAACTCAATACGGACAGACCCTGCCAATTTATTTTCCTGGGGAAAGCAAGCGGGCATGAGTTTAAACAACTTGAAAATCTGTCTGAAAAATTACCTGAAAACATTGAAATCACTTATTTTTCAGAAAGAGTTTCTTCTGAAGATTTTGAAAAATGGATGCAGAAAGCAGACGTTTTATGGTGTCCGATTCAGCAGGGTACAGAGTTTTTCAGTATGAAAGAAACGTATGGACTGACTAAAATGACAGGAAACCTTGGGGATGCCATAGCGTATGGAAAACTGGCTGTTTTTCCAGGAAATTATCCTTCAAAACTAAACTTTATTATTCCTGAAAAAGAAAATATTCTCGAGCAGTTAAAGATCGTTTCTGAAAATCCATTTGATTTTTATACAACGTACAACAGGAAGGAAGTTCAGAAAAAACTGGAACAATTTCTAACAAGTCTGATCTAAGAAACTTCAGGTTATTCCATTTTTTCTTCTTAAATGTACCTATTTGATCTTAAATACACTCTTAATAAATCTCATATTCAGATAATCTTCAACCGGGAAAATTTTGGTGAAGTAATTTCCGATATAGATCAATATCAAAACAACTGCAGGTTTGTAAACAAGGTTAAGCAGATTGCTGTTGAAATTCGGAAGAACAATTGCTACGGTAATGGCTAAAGTACAGATAATAGAGACGAAAATCATTTCAATACTCAACGGCGAAACCTTAAATACAATATAATTGAAAACAATTTTCACAACATTGTAAATGGTAAGTGAAATAGCCGTAGATAAAGCAATTCCGATCAGCTTCAGATCCGTGTTTTTAATGAAATAATAATTCAGTCCGATAGTCAGTCCGGCCAGCAAAAGCATCACCAGAATATTGAATCTGTAATATTTTGAGAGTGAAATAATATTTCCGTTGAATCCGGTGGCAAGATCGATCAATACCGCAGAACCCCAGATCCAGACTACAGGTTCATATTCTCGGAGCATTGTCCCGTTCTTTGGCA
>Ga0209675_1000283_pt1 | contig 48317 bp, 49 predicted proteins | sample AraplaCol_mLB_r2_2_FD_184280 | JGI IMG/M metagenome (GOLD analysis project Ga0209675, IMG submission 184280) | Arabidopsis root microbial communities from North Carolina, USA - plate scrape MF_Col_mLB_r2 (SPAdes) (version 3) | ecosystem: Host-associated > Plants > Roots > Endosphere | place...
TCCGCGAACTCCCATACGGGCCCGCAGCCTCCGATGCTGCATCAGAGGCCGGACAGATGGCAGCATCCGAACACGTGCACTACCTCCAAAAATCGCTTGCGTCTGTTGGGGCGTCCACAGATGGGAAGCGGTCGTTCCCGAGCGCGCTTATTCCACTAGCCTCCAGTTGATAACCGGTTCGCGTTTATTCTCGTAATATTTTCGCTTTTCCGGCATCCCGTAGAATAGGGTGCCGTGAATGCCGCACACATCAGGTTTGGGCACCTCCCGATCCCAAATCGGAGCCATGATCTCCCCGACCCGATCATCGCCGAGACGCTCAACCATATCTTCTACAACTTCAATATTTTGTCCCGCATCTGGAAATATAAGGCTAAACTCGTCCTCGGTGACCTCGAAAATGGCATAGGCCGCGTTGACAGCGCCATCGATCACTTGCACGTTTTTCATAAAGTAGCCTCCGTGGCGTCGTGGGCTATCGTGATAGAAGTGCGTCCGCAACCGGTCGCTTGCCGTCATCGCGTCCAGATCGGGGAGAAATGACCGAAACGGCGTGGTGAGCGGACGCCGTGAAGCTCGGATTTATGTGTCGGGATTGTTAGCGATAAAGATAGCTAGGGCCTCCGAAATGGTAGGCTTCCAAAGATCAGCATCCGAAGGGAAAGCATTCAAAAAATATTCCACGGTTGCGTGAGCCGCGATCATGCTGTCGGCGTCGAGGTCTGTATCGGCATCAAACCCAATATAGTTTCCGTACGCAATCCATACTCGACTTGTCTCCAAATTGCGAAAACCAACGTATCTTATGGCGATTTTCGGGTCGACCCGTTTCCAAACAGCTATTTCTTCGAACATCCAAATCTGGCTCCTAAGCGGTGATCGCAGATATCAAAAACATCACCTCGCGGTAGGTCCTTCAACAGACGTCCGCAATCGGTCGAGTGCAGACATCGACATCCTTTGCGACCAGGGGAGGTGGGGCTAGGCGGCGTTGACAAATTCCGGTGAGCGCTGCTGCGCTCAGTCGGGATTGTTCCGCCTCGCTGTTTTGACTGCCCAGCAGACGAGAAGGCCGACCCCGACAGCTATGACGGCGGAGTGTAGCAAGACTTGGGTCAGAAAGCCCTTCTTGCACGCGGTGTCCGGCACGCAGTCGCCCAACGCATCGACAATCAGCAGAAACATGAACACAGGAACGCCCAAGACGGCGGAGGCTACACATCCCCAACGGCCTTCGGGTGTCGCCCCGCCGTTATATCCGCCGTCGCTCATAGGCATTGGATAGCTCAATGCCCTGTCTTCGCAAAGAAGCCCGTCCATCTGGGTTCAAGAACCAGATTGACGCGAGCCGGTGACATTGATTCAAGGCTGCTTTTTGGGAGGCAGGATTGAGCCGGGGCGATCTGACTGAGGCGGAACGGCGCCTTCTGAAGGACTTGCTTCCAATTGAGCGTGAGAGCCGATGGGGCTTCCTTTGGTCACGACCGCAGAGGATGGACGAGGCCCTGTCGGAGGACGGGGCCTTTCTGCGCGCCTAACCTGATCTTCACACCCGCCAGCTATTCCGATCCAGCTTTCGGCGACCCGAGAGACGAACCCCGTCACGCGGCCCTCGTGTGGCGGGGTTTTTCGTGTGTAATTGACTCTCAGAACGTGCGCGTCATTCTTCCGACGATGTGCAACCTCTACACCAATAAAACGACGGTGCAGGAGGTGGCGAACCTGTTCGGGACGCCGGCCATATACGGCTCCAACGCCCCCGACGAAGTTTACCCCGGCTATCCTGGCATGGTCGTCCGAGAGCATGAAGGCGCCCGCGTTCTGCAATCGATGACATGGGGCTTCCCTGTCCGCCTCAAGGTCATGAAACCGACCAGCAAGCCGAAGCCGGTCAACAACGCGCGCGACGACAAGCTGCTCACGCCGTTCTGGAAGCATTGGTTCACGACGCCGGCGCAGCGCTGCCTGATCCCGTTCACCGCGTTCGCAGAGGCGGAAGGTGAAAAGGGAAAGATGACGCGAACATGGATCAGCGTCGAGGATCAACCGACCGCAGCATGGGCAGGGCTGTGGCGGCCTTCTGACGAATGGGGCCACTGCTATTCCGGCGTCATGGTCGATGCCACCGAGGAGTTATTCGACATCCACGATCGGATGCCGGTAATCCTCCAACCCGACGAGCACGATGCCTGGCTGAATTGTCCCGCCGACGATGCGATCGCATTGGTGCGGAAGTACCCGGCGAGCAGGCTTGTCGTTGAACGCACCGATCATCCTTGGTTCAAGACGCGGTCGAAACCACCTGCGGGGCCGACGCTTCTCTGATCCAAACGGCCAAAGTGCCCCGTTTCGAGCCACTTTAGCTTTTTGGTGATTTGTCCGCGCTACCAGCGCTGCATGGATATCCCGCGCGACGCCATATATTTTGAGCAACTTGCCCGTGTCGCACGGGTGAAGGCTGCGCAATGCGCTGATCCAGTTCTCGCAGTCCGGCTTCGAGAGCAGGCGATCAGACATGAGCGCACCGCTAGAAAACTACGAAGGGACGAAGCGCCTTCATAAGTTGCACGCTCACACGACGCCAAGGCCGCGACAGTGTTACACAGCCTTCCCGGCATTTGTGAGGATGTGAAAGCTCGCGTCGGCGTCAAATTAGTGTCCCGATTTAGATCCAAGCCGGAACTAAATCCGATTGCCGCCCACATTCCGAAATATATATCTCGCGGCTCCTAACAGGGAGGGGGCATTATGAAATCCACGATTCTGGCCGCATCTGCGGCCGCACTACTCGTCGCGCCTTTTGCATACGCACAAGAGCCTGCGACTACGCCTGCTGTGCCCGTGGCGGCAGCGATCGCTGAAGCTCCGACAAAGAACGCAATGCTGCGGGCCGGATCGCCTGTTGTGTTGCGCCTCATGGAAGAGATCACGACGAAGAAGAAGGCGGCGCGCGTCGGTCAGCGGTTCATGATGGAAGTTGCCGAGCCCGTTATAGTCAATGGCGTAACCGTCGTACCGAGCGGAACACCGGCGTGGGGCGAGATCACGAATGTTCGCAACAAGGGCATGTGGGGCAAGTCGGGCAAGCTCGACGCGCGTATCCTCTATATGCGCATCAACGGACGCCAAATCCGTCTCACCGGCACATTCGATGACAAGGGCGTGACAGGAACTGCGGGCGTCGTCGGTGCCGTGGTGCTGGTTCCCGTCGTCGGCTTCTTCGTTACAGGTACGAGCGCTGTCCTTCCGAAGGGAGGCACCGTTGGCGGGTTCATAGACGAGGATGTGGAACTAGCGTTCGCGAATACGGGGGTCGCGCCTCTTCAGGTTCCCGCAGCAGCACCAGCAATGACCGGTCCTGTCGCGTCGCCCGCTCCAGTTGCAGTCGAGCCAGTTCCGGTGGCAGTCACACCAGGCATCTGAGTGAATGGGTGGGATTGGGTTGCGCCGATTCGACCCTTTTCGGCGGCGACAGCAAAAAGGCCGCGACAGTGCCGCGGCCTTCTCGTTGCCTTGGCCTTGGTTTGCAAGGAAAGCCCCCTCCGCCCCATGAGGTCGCCTAGAGCGTGAGATGGTGAATGCTACGCCCGCAAATGCACGAGTCAACGTGGGGGCGATCACCCACCTAGATTCCCGCATATCAGGTAATCGCCGCCTAATTGCCTCTCGCGCTCCGGCGATACTCTCAATCTGAGGATTGTTCCGCTTGCCAAGCGTCCGCGATCATCGGACAGTTCCCCCGGCCGGTCGGCCGGACGAATTGAGACGCCACGGCCTCAGGGCGGGAGCTTGAGACTACCCGCCCACCGGCATCATTCAGCGATAAGTGCCTGCGCAGCCTTCACCATCGCGCGCATTTTGCGCAGTTCGGCCTGTACCCCTGCCGATCGCTGCCCATGCTTCCACGCGTTGCGATTGCCGAGCTGCGCGCCGCTACCTTTCGCTCCGCCGTGCATTCGACATCGCCGCTTGCCTCGAACTGCTGGGGATTGGCACTCCGTTCCCCTCCGGGTCTTGGCCAAGCAACGTGGGGCCGCGGCCAAAATCTCGGGCTGCGTGGCCTTGTTCGAGTCTTTTTGCATTCATCCCCCTGTGTGGACGGTATCGGCGACAACGGCTTGGCCGCCCTCGTAAACATTGACGTGCTTTACCGTCTGGACGCCGCCGCGCTGGAGCTTGGCGTAGGAGTCCGTGAGCATGGCGAAAGTCCGCGACAGCTTGTTGGCCTGGTTGGAATATTTCTCGTAGGTCTCCATCCATTCCGCTCTCTTGGCAGCGCCCAGCGCGGTCATGGCCGCGTCGTGAACGAGCGCCATCTGCGTCGCCATTGCCGACTGTGCGACTGTATCTCTGTGATCCGCGTCATCACGACATCATCGGAGGAGGTCGCGAAGGTTTCGTAGATGCGGATCGCGTGACTGGCTTGGTGCTTTTCCGGCGGGCTGATCTGGACCGCTTCGCCGTTTTTAACCGAAGCAACCTTGGCGCGGGTGGGGCGCTCGCGGCTGCGGATTGAATGCTGCACTAACTCATCGCGCTGCGCCTGCTTCAACTCGCCCCATTCCGGAACGCGCGTCTCCAGCGCCCTCGCTACCTCTACGGGATCGTCGCTGTCGATGACGTAACCTTTCACCGGAGAAGGCTTCGCCCCCTGTTTGCGGGACGCGCGTTTCGATTCCGTCATGCTGCAATCCTACTTTGGTGTGCTCGGTCGGCCGCGAGGGCAGGGAGTATGTCGGGGAGGACGTGCAGCCGCTTCCCGGCGCGCCAACAAATCGTGTCTCCCACGACCATGACCGGGGAAGATGATGCTGGGGGCAGGGAGAAGGCGCATTGCGTCTGGCAGGAGCCGTCAGCATTTACTTTGCGGGCGCCGTCGCGGCTTGCCTCGTCATCCCGAAACGCTGGGCCGCCGGGATAGGGTGGTAGATCGTCGTTGGCGAAGCGGTTGCGATGTTCCTGGGTGGTCATCGTGCGCTCCCTTCCAATGCGGGCCGACCCGCCCTTTGAAGCAAGGTTTCGACCCATTCGGCCTGTTTGTCCGTCAGGGGTTGGGGATCGGTAGCGAGCTGGCCACAGAGCGACCCGGCTTTGCGGGTCAGTTTGGTCTGGCCGGTGCGGTGCGCTTCCAGAAGCGCGAATGACGGCGTCGGCGAGCGGCCGTGTCAACTACTGTCAGCGGGCCGCATCTTGCTATAAAGAGCCGCCGGATCGTCAAATTCGCAAGATACACCCGATATCCGGAGACAGTGCAGATGGCGGACGAGGTCGAGCTGAAACTCGAAATTGCGAGCGAAGACGCGGAAAAATTCGCTGCGTCGGATTTGCTGGCGGGCGCCGCCAAGAGCGTGCGCCAGATATCGATCTATTTCGATACGCCCGATCATGACGTCACGAACGCGGGCTTTTCGCTCCGTATCCGCCGTTCGGGAAAGAAGCGGATACAGACGATCAAGGCGGATGGTGTCAGCGCCGCCGGCCTTTTCATTCGATCCGAATGGGAGCGCGCGGTGGAAAGCGACACGCCGGTCCTCGACTATGCGACGCCGCTGCCATCGCTGCTCGGCGACAAAGTCGATGCCATCATCCCGGCCTTTGAGGTAGAGATCGACCGCCGAAAATGGAACATCGTCGAAGGCGACGCGATCGTCGAACTGGTCCTCGATCGCGGCCAGATCATGGTCGGCGATCGCCGGTCGCCGGTGTGCGAGATCGAACTTGAGCTGAAGGCGGGCGATCCCGCCGCGCTTTTCGCTTTCGCACGCCGGATCGATGCGATCTTTCCCATACGCCTTGGGGTCCTGAGCAAGTCGGAGCGCGGTTATCGGCTGATCCAGACGGCACCGACAAAGTTTTCGGCGCATGCCGTGATGCTCGGCGGCGATACCACGGCTGGAGAGGCGTTTGGGCTGATTGTGCAATCGTGCATTCGGCAGTTCCGGCTCAACGAAACCCTTCTGCTCGCCAACCGGAATGCCGACGCGTTGCATCAGGCACGCGTGGCGCTGCGCCGCCTTCGGTCGGCCTTCTCCATCTTCAAGCCGATGGTCGGAGATGCGGTCATGGATTTGCGAGCGGAATTGCGTTGGCTGGCATCGGAACTGGGCAACGCGCGCGATCTCGACGTGCTGTTGAAGCGCGCCGAGGGTGGGCCGTTGTACGAGCGGATCGCGGCGATGCGCGAAACCGCCTACGATCAGGTGTGTGACCTCCTGTCTGCCACGCGGGCGCGCTCGCTGATGTTCGATGTGACGGCGTGGATCGCGACGGCGAATTGGTCGGAGGAGGCTGGCGGTGAGCGTCAGGCCAACCGGCCAGCGCGCGACTTTGCGGCGGAGGCGCTCGATCGGTATCGGCGAAAGGTCAAACGCAAGGGACGCAATCTCGCCGCTCTCGATGATGAAATGCGGCATGAGGTACGGAAGAGTGCGAAGAAGCTGCGTTATGCAGCGGAGTTCTTCACCCCCTTGTTTGAGCGGAAAGGTGAGAAACGGCGGTACAAGCGCTTCATCAAGACGCTTGGGGCGTTGCAGGACCAGCTCGGCGCGCTCAACGATCTTGCGACCGCACCTGCTCTGTTGACCAGGCTTGGCATTGCGGAAAGCACCGGCGCGGACGAATTGGGCGGCAATGGCAAGCGAGCAAAGCTCGTCGAAGCCGCAGCCGATGCGTATGAGGATTTCATCGACACCAAACGGTTCTGGTAAGCACGCCGAACGTGACGGCTGACGCGCATACCACCGCATTTTGAAACGCGGCGGTATGCGCGCCGAGCTTTATCCCGGACTTGCGCCTACATCTTGAAGCTGGCGCGAACGTAGTAGTAGCGGCCAGGCAAGTCGTAAGCGGTCGGATCGAAATTGTTGAGGTCGCAACTGATGCAGCCGGGCGCCTTAACGTTGAACAGATTGTTCACGCCGAGCGCAAAACCGAATGCGTCGGGCGCATCTTCCGGAAACCAGCGCAGCTGGAAATCGGTGTAGAAGCGCGCCTTCATCCGATTGTCGTCGGCGAGCGGTTCGCGGATCGCCGAAACGTAGCGGCCGGTCAGCGTCGCGCCGATCGATTTGCCGTCCCAATCGAGGATGCCGACCGATTTCCATTTCGGGAAAGTCTGGCTGGGGCTGCCCTGTTCGGTCCCCTCGCGGCTGACGACGAGGCGGCCGTCTGCGGTTGGCACGATCACATCATATTTGGTCAGGATCGTGTTGTTCCAGGTAAATCCGAAGCGGCCCGCGGACGTCTCCTGCGTCCGATAGGTCAGGTTGAGGTCGATGCCTGTGGTTCGGATTCCGGCGATATTCTGAAGCAACCCTTCGACAAAGGTAAGTTGGCCGCCCGGCGCGCGGGTAACGAGCGCGCAAGCGTCGGCGTCATTTTGTCCGACGCATTGCGCCAGCGTGATTTCGGCATTCACCGACTGGATCGCGCCCTTGATTTTGATGTCGTAATAATTGCCCTCGAACGACAGGCCGGGAATAAAGCCCGGACTATAAACGCCGCCGAAGATCCAGCTACGCGAGCTTTCGGGTGCCAGATCCTGATTGCCGCCGACAAGGACCGAGATTTGCGGGTTGGCCTGCGCATAGCCTGCGGTCGGTACGCCTTGCGCGATGCAGTTGGCGCGGACGGTCGTGTTGTTACTCCAGTTCTGGCCCGCGGTGGTGGAGGTCGAGCAGGGATCGTTGATCGACTGGTCGAAGCGCGACTGGGTGCCGAACAATTCGCCGATCGATGGCGCGCGGAAGCCCTCGGCATAGGAAGCGCGCAGGCGGAGATCCTGTACCGGTTTCCAGTTCACGCCGCCCTTCAGCGTCGTCGTCGAGCCCGAGGTCGAATAATCCGACCAGCGCACGGCACCAGTCAATTCGAGCAGGTCGAAGAAGGGCGTATCGGACAGGATCGGGGCGCTGAGTTCGGCATAGGCTTCCTTGACATTATAGCTGCCGCGCGTCGGCAATGCCGGGATATCCGAGCTGAAGCCCGCCGCGACGATCGGGTCGGGGTCGAAGCTGCCTTTCAGTTTGCGATATTCGACCCCGATCGCGACCCCGAGCGGGCCGCCGGGCAGGTCGAACAGGCTGCCCGTCACGTTCGCCGAGGCGCTGAAGGTCGACTGGCGGCTGCGATCACGCTGGTCGAACATGACATAGTCGAGCATCGGCTGCGTGATCGAGCCGACCCCGCCGAAGATGTTAAAGGGCACGCATTCGCCGGTACAGTCGGCGACCGGCCCGAGCGCGCGGCGCAGGCGATCGGAGTTGATATTGCCGTACATCGTCTGCTTGGCCTTATTGCGGCCATAGGCGGCGTTGACGTCCCAATACCATTTGCCGCCACCGACATCGAAGCTGCCATCGAGCGTCGCGACGCCATAGATCGTCGTTACCGACTGATTGAACCGGCGCGGGCCGCCCTCGACGAAACGGCGATAGACGAAATCGGTGTTGGTCGAATCGAGCGTTACCCCGAATGGATTATAGGGGTTGCTGGCGTCGACGGTGATCGCGTCGAGCACCGGCGTCAGCCCCGCGGCAACGCCGAAGCCGAAGGGCAGGGGGGCAGCCTGGTTCTTCGACTTGCGCTGATTCCATATGCCGCGGACCGAGAAGTTGATGCGGTCGCTGAGTTCCTGCCGGGCATTGACGAAGGCGCCATATCGCTCGACCGGGATTTGCAAATAGTTGAACGGGCCGAAATTGAAGCGGTCCGCATCACCGAAAGCCTTGAAGTCGCTTGCCGGATCGGTCGGATTTCCAGCGTTATACACCGGATTGCGGCCGATTACCGGGCCGCGCAGCGTCAGGTCGTTGCCGAAAACTGCGAAGCGGCCAAGCGGGACGAAGCCCGAACAGCCGCCGTCAAGGCAGGTGTCGGAATAGGGCGCCGGGAAGCGCGAGATATCGCGGCTGCCGGCAAGGACGCCGCTTTGATGGACATAGTTTGCGCCGACGACGATCTGTGTCGGCCCACGGCCGTTGCCCCAGCTGACCTGCGCACTCTTGGTAAAGCCATCGCCTTGGCCATAGCCGCCGACCTGCGCGCTGGCGCGAAGCCCTTCCTGGTTGCGCTTGGTGATGATGTTGACGACGCCGGCGATCGCGTCCGAGCCGTAGATCGCCGAAGCCCCGTCTTGCAGCACTTCGATCCGTTCGATCGCGCTTTCGGGGATTGAGTTGAGGTCGGTCGAGCCGGGGACACCGCTGGCCGATGCGCCGCTCACATAACGGATGCCGTCGACGAGCACGAGGACGCGGCGCGACCCGAGATAGCGCAGGTCGATTTCGGCCGCGCCGGCGCCGACGCCGCCGCCGTCGGGCGGGTTGCCGAGGTTGCCGCTGTTGTTGAACTTGCTGTTGAGACCGCCGCCCGAACTCGGCAGGCGCTGGAGCACGTCGTTGACCGAGTTGAGGCCGGTCTTTGCGATATCTTCCTGACCGATGTGGGCGATCGGGGCGTCCTGATCGAGCGGGTCGCGGCGGATGCGCGAGCCCGTTACGACAATGGTTTCGCCAGACGCTTCCGCCGCACTATCCTGCGGCATTTGTTCCGATTGCTGTGCGTTGCCGGGCGAAGCCCCCGCCAAGGCCGCTGCGATGGCAATGCCAGCCGTTCCCGACCGGGCAAAAAGCTCGAAGTTGGTCATCATCCTCTCCTCCTGTTATTTTTCAGGCATATGTCGTGGGTCGGCGGACGGAGTCCGGCGACCGCATCTGCAACGCTTGCGAAAAGGATTAGGGTGAGCGGAAAGCGACGGCGCGACACGAATCGCGCAAGACTGTGGCCTGAGGGTCACAGTGTGCCGAGCTATTGGATGGATGGCGGAGCGGGAGGGATTCGAACCCTCGATACGCTTTTGACGTATACTCACTTTCCAGGCGAGCGCCTTCGACCACTCGGCCACCGCTCCGCATGCACTGGATGATGGCGCGCCCTAATCGCTTGGCGGGGCTTTCGCAAGCCGATTGGGCATGGCAGACAATGGCCATGAAACATCTGCTCCTGACGGCCGCCGCCGCCGTGTCGCTCATCCTGCCCGCTTTCGCCGAAGAGCCGGCGGCAATTCCGTCGCCGGGAGAGATCGTAGCCGCAGCGCCGGCAAGCGACTGGGTCGCTATCGCCCCGTCAGATTTGCTGGTGATGGACCTCGCTCCCGATGCGAAGGGCAAGGCGCGCCGCGTCGTCATCCAGCTGATGCCCGCGCCGTTCAGCCAGGGGTGGATCGGCAACATCCGCAAGCTGGCCGCCGCGCACTGGTGGGACGGAACGAGCGTCAACCGCGTGCAGGACAATTATGTCGCACAATGGGGTGACGCGACCGAGAAGAAGGCGTTGCCGCCGGGTTTGGTCGCGGTGCCGGAAAGCGGCTATGTCACAAGAGCCATACCGACGTTTGAGAGGGTCTTTTCGGTAAATGGCCGAGCCTTTCTGGCGCGTAGTGGGTCAAAGGGCCCGCCGCCGCCGTCGCCGCTGGATAAATCCGAAGATATCTATGCGGACGCCGTCGGATTCGCTGAAGGCTGGCCCGTCGCCGGTGGTGAACGGTCCGAATATTGGCCCATCCATTGTTATGGCGCGGTCGGCGTCGGCCGCAACATGTCGCCCGACACGGGATCGGGAGCGGAGCTTTACGCCGTCATCGGCCATGCGCCGCGCCATCTTGACCGCAACATCGCGGTCATCGGCCGCGTCGTCGGCGGGATCGAGCATCTGTCGAGCCTGCCGCGCGGGACGGGTGCACTCGGCTTCTACGAGGATGCAGCCGAGCGCGTCGCGATAAGGTCGATTCGCGTTGCAACCGAACTGCGCGCCGCGGACCAGCCACACTTCGAATATCTGTCGACCGAAAGCGACAGCTTTGCGCGCTATGCTGATGCGCGACAGAACCGGCGCGATCCCTTTTTCATCAAGCCCGCGGGCGGCGCGGACATCTGCAATATCCCCGTGCCCGTGCGTCCGGTTCCTGCGAAATAAGGCCTTGGAGGATTTCACCGTCACGACGCCGCTCTGGCGCTGGCAGTCGGCGACCGCGCCCGCCGCCTGGTTCTTCGTCACGATCGCGGGCGACGTCGCCGACAGCATCCGGCTGGCGGCGATCTCCAGTCAATGGCTCGATGGACGCAAGGGATTCGGCTCGGCAAAGGTCCACGCGACAATCGGTGACACAAGCTGGAGCACATCGGTCTTTCCGCACAGGGAGAGCGGCGGCTGGCTGCTCCCAGTCAAGGCCGCGGTGCGCAAGGCCGAGGGAATCGTCGAAGGCGACGAGGTGACGGTTACCGTCAGTCTTTAGGCGTATCTTCCACCTTTGCTTCGCGGGCCTGCGCCTTGCGTTTGCGCAGATTCTCGCGCAGCGCCTCGGCGAGGCGGCGTTCGCGATCGATATCGGCGGGAGAGGGCGTCTTGCTCATAAAAAGGGCCATGCCCGCGAAATCGCGACATCGTCAAGTCTCGCACCTTGACAGGCGAAGGACGCCCCGCCATAGGCCGCGCCTGCCCAGCGAACATGCGTCGGGGCGTATCGGTTGCTGCTGTAGCTCAGTGGTAGAGCGCGTCATTGGTAATGACGAGGTCGACAGTTCAATCCTGTCCAGCAGCACCATTATACACCGCAGAAACCCTAGTTTTCTGCCATTCCTGACCTTCCACTGCTACACAAATATGCTACATGGAAGGCATGGAAATGACCTATGCGCTAACCCGCAACAAGCGTTCGTCGAAGTGGCAGTTTCGGAAGCGGTATCCGTCCGATGTGGCGAGAATCCTCTCCGGCGAGTTCGTCAAATCCACCGGGGAAGAGGATAAGAAGGCTGCGCAGGCCCGCATCCCCATGATTGCTGCGGAATATGAGCAGCGTGTTGCTGAAGCGCGCGCTAGGCTTGCAGAGGCGCCCCCGGCCACCCTCGGCAAATCTCAAATCCTTGCAATGGCTACGCAGTTCTACGCTGAAGGACTGGACGCCTACACGTTGAAGCACGCCGTCGGGCCAGACGAGCATCGCCAAGCCCTTCAGGGCCTTCAGGAACGCCTTGAGTACGCTGAAAGTGCTATGCGGAGACTTGACTTCAACGTGGTACGGCCTGCCGTTAAAAGGCGTGTGAAAGAGGCGGGGCTGGCATTGGCTGAAGACTCGCCAGAGATGGTCGAGCTGCTTCAGCAGCACATGCGCGCCTATATAGACGCACACCGGCATTGTGTTGCGGTGCTGTCGGGGGAGGGCGATCTTGCTCGCACACCTTGGGGTGCCGTTGAGGCTCCGACGGCGGACGCGACGGCCCGCACCATGGCCTCCGTACTGATCGCATACGAGCGGGAGAAGGAGGCGGGATGGTCAGCTTCCAGCAAGAAGAACTTCGCGCCTGTCGCTCGATTGCTGCGGGACGTTTTCGCTGATCGCGACATTTCCACAATCACTCGTGACGAGGCGAGGAAGGTCCGAACCCTGCTCCAATCCCTCCCGGCCCTTCTCGGTAGACAGAAGGCTCTGGCGGGGCTGTCGATCCCCGACGCGGTGAAGCAGGGGAGGCAGCGCGGGCTTCCTGTCATCAGCGCGAAGACGATCAACGCGCAATACCTCGTCACGATTGCCGCTATTTTCAATTGGGCGATGGCGGAGCAGCTGACCAGTGCGAACCCGTTCAAGGGCCTGTCCGTCGTTGATCCTGTGGCGGCGACCGACAAGCGCGACCGCTTTAAGGTGCCGCAGCTGAACCAGTTGTTCCAGTCAGGGCCTTGGGCGACCCCTTGGGCGGACGATGGGCGGAAGTCAGGGGCTTATTGGGTGCCGTTGCTTTGCCTGTTCCACGGCTTGAGGCTAGCGGAAGCGGCTGGCCTGCGCGTTGAAGATGTCGGTGAGGAAGCGGGAGTGCCAGTTTTGCGGATTATGCCCTATAAGGGTCGTTCCCTGAAGACCGCCGACGCCCGCGCAAGGCTGCCGATCCACCCGGAGGTTCAGCGGCTAGGATTTGCCGCGTTCGTTGATGCGCAGCGGGAAGCTGGCGCCATCCTCTTGTTCCCTGACGGCGCCGCGACGAAGGGTCGCGAGGTTGGGGCCAATCTTGGGGCGTGGTTCAGCCGTCACGTGAGGCGGCTGAAACTGGAGGGCACAAAGCTTGGCATGCACTCGTTTCGGCACAACTTCGAAGATGCGCTCCGCGAGGCCCAGCTGCCTGACCGCACAGCACTGGCGTTGGCACGTCGGACGGAGGCGGGATCAAGCAGTGTGTACGGCGGGGGCCTTTCAACGGCCCTGAAGGCGGAGGCGCTCGCGAAGGTGACGTATCCCGATTTAGAACTATCTCAGCTTCGGGCGATCCCGACACCGCGCTAGACGCTAGTTCTGCGCGGTGTATGAGCGCTACGTTGGATAGGGGATTGGTTATGGCGTTACCTCAGACCTATGCGCGCCGGAAACGGCGACGCGCCGAAGAGGGCAAGGCAAAGGTCTTTCGGAGCAAGCCTCTGGGCAAGAAGCTGCTTACTCAACTCTCTCACGCCTTTGAGGCGATAGACGCCCAATTCAGCTACGATGAGAAAATGATCGATGAGCTTACTGTCGTGCTCCGCGAAGAGATCGGCGTGTTGTCTCTGGCCAACCAGCGAGAGTTGACGAAGGATTTCTATGGCTGGTGGTTCAGCGAGCAATATATTCCCCCCGAAGACGAACACGATATGCGGCTCTCCGCGATAGAGTTGGCTTGTCAGATCGGTCTCAGGAAAGCCGATCTGGCGGATCGAAGGTCGGTTGCGGGTAGGAAGTTGTTGGTAGTCCGCAATGTTGTTGCCGTAATCAATGAACGGATGATGGAAGACGGCTTCGGCTTTCAGTTTCAGAACGACCAGCTCATCGAAATCACCTCCGAGTTCACGTTCAAAGAAATGGTAGAGCCAGCTCTTGCGCTTCTTGCCAATCCAATCTTTGCAGCAGCGGACGGTGAGTTCCGCGACGCGATCGACGAATTCAAGCAGCGCAACTATGATGATTGCATCGCGGATTGCGGGAATGCGTTTGAAAGCACGATCAAAGTAATTGCCGCGCAAAAGGGATGGAACGACGTAAAACCCACCGATAACGCATCGAAACTTATAGATGCGTTGTATCGTCACGATCTTATTCCGCCGTGGATGCAGGAACAGATGACGGGTTTGCGGCAGATGCTTCAGGGCGCACCGACGGTGCGAAATAAGGAAGCCAGCCACGGTGCAGGTGAGGCCCCTCGAAAAGTAAGTAAGGCGCTCGCAGCCTATCAGATGCATCAGACAGCGGCCGCCATTCTGTTTCTTATCTCACAGGCAGGCTTAGCGTAGAGGTAATACCTTCGTTTGGTAGATCGCCATGATCTGGCGCGGCTCTAACTTTAACGCCCCTCCACGGCCCCAGAACGCCACCTTTACGCCCTCTAAATCATCCCTCTGTACCCTGCGGCCATGAGGGCGAACTATCGGAGATACCGCAGAGGACCGAAACGGCGACAGCACCGCCGCAGCGAGCGCATGACGTTCCTGCAGGTTGCCGTCCCTGCCGCGTTGCTGGGGACGTTCGGGGGCCTCGTGTACAACATGGGGACCAGCGGTGCCCCGATGGTGCGGGCAGAGACTGGCGATACAGCCGCGTTTAGCTGCTCCAACCCGATTACCGTAGACGGTGACACGCTGCGCTGCGGCGCAACCCGCATCCGCTTGCAGGGCATCGATGCGCCTGAGATGGCAGGCCACTGCCGCCCCGGTCGTGAATGCGCCCCCGGCGACCCCATCGCCAGCACCAACAATCTCCGGCAACTGGTAGCGCGTAGCACGATGGAATGCCGCCAGACCGAGACCGATCATTACGGCAGGGTTGTCGCCGTGTGCGCGGTCGAGGGTGTGGACCTCTCATGCGAGCAGCTCCGCAGCGGGCACGCGATCAGGCGCTACGCTCCGCTCTCCTGCTGAATCTGTCGATCTTTTCGCAGGCACGGGTGGCATTCTGCACGCGACGGAATCACTTTCGAGACCAAAAGATGGTAATGGCCCATGTTCATGGTTGGCTATGCTTCCGGCTCGGGTTACAGATTCTTTGCGCCGCAGGGCAATCGACGATCTTTTTTGATGTCGGGAGTCCGTATGCACCGCTGGTCCGCCCTCGTGGAAATCGTCAAGTCGTTCAATGAACGCGGCTCGCCTAGGTTAGCCTTCGCGTCCGTTGTGCTGTTCGCAATGTTCCCTTTGGTCGCACTGGCGCTAGCGCTTTCTCTCGGCGCCTCGGCGTTTCCCCAACTGCCCTGATCTGCGTTGCGTGGAAGCCGCAGTCGCTATGCCTGAAATGGGGTGGTAAGCAGACGCCTCGCGCCCTAAGCTGAGAACATGGTCAAACAGGATCCGGAATACCTAAAGAATCAAAGCCGCCGAGGGCATGCGAAGTATCGCTGGTATCGTGCGTATCTTAATGCGGTCGCCGCCCTATGGGCGGGGTTATTCATTGTCCTATTCCTCGTCGCACTTGTCGATAAAGTGGCTACCTATCATTGGGGATTCGCCACTCACATTTGGAGCTTCTTGGGGTTTCTGACCATCGGAGTTTGCGTTTGGGTCATTCAAAGGCTGATGTTAAAGCTTATGCTGGCCTACATTCGGCACACGTACGGCGCAGAGCCAACCAGCTAACGCCGACAGTTCCGGCCATTCGCCGTCACTCTGACCAGATCGGCAGGGAATGACTGATAGGGGGTGGGAAGCGGACGCCCTTAGATTGGCGAGGCGTAGCCCGTGATGCGGGTGCGATCCCCGGAGGCTGTAATGGGGAATTTCCCAACCGCTGAAAGGACGCTTTCGAGATCTGTCGGAAGTTCCAGCCATTCGATTGCACGAAGTTCTGTGGGGCCAAATTCGATCGTATCCATAAATGGCGTAGGACAACGAAGTTCTGGCGGAAAGCGCATCTGACGAGGGGCTTCGACGTCGACAAACTTTACGATCATCTCGCTGATGTCGGGCCGCATTTCTCTGACTGTTGCAAATAGCTTTCGCCACTTCGTATCGGACATAAACGCCGCAGAGAATTTTGCTCGCGCGAGGCGGCCCGCTGCGCTGGGATCATGTACAGTCATTGCAGCAAAATGCACCGAACTGCCAATGTCCGCAATCGGTCGTTTGACGTCATTTCATCCAGATCGGCAGCTAATGGCTCGAACGGGGTGGGAAGGGGACGTTCAACTCTTCCAGTGACCAGCAGCCCATTTTCCTGTCCGTCGCTTCGGACGATGGCGTTTCCTGAGCCACTCAAAAAATACCGGAACAAGGAGCGTGATCGCGAGCACAATCGCAAATGCGCTGATCCCGACCCAGAGCCAAGCCACCACTTCCGACCGCATGAACGCTCGATCACCGAGAGCGAGGCCTGTGAAAATACCAGTCCATCCTAGGGGGAATAGTATGGTGCCGACTATAACCCGGTGGCGAAATGAGAGCCACCTTGGAAACAGGAGCAGAGCAGCGATGAATATGGCCGCTCCCATCCATGTTGCTACTTCATTCCAGTCCATTGGCGCTCCTTTGGCGAGGAAACAGCATAGCGATTAAGCGTGTGATTGCCACACCAGAATGTCCACAACTGGTCGTTTTCTGCCGTAGCCGGAGTTGCGCATAAAGACATTAATACAGCGGCTTTTTCGATCACACAGCGTAGCAGGTCCGCTCGGCTACTATCGCAGCCCGCCGGTCCTTTCAGGCTTTCACGGCTCCCAAAAGCCACCGAGACGGCTCCGAATAAGTCAGGAGTACCGAGCAGGGAGCCGCTACCGAGAGCGAACCGCGCAAGGTCGGTGGGGGGTGGTGATGCCGCCAAAAGTCCTTGCAAACTAGGGCTTAGCGGGGGTGCCCCCAATTAGTCAGGACTATCGGACAAAGGACCCCTCCGCCCCCGGTCAGGATATTTAAGGTTACCCTAAAGGGCACCTTCAGGACCCTCAAGGGACCGGAGGGGGACGTAAAGATGACCCAAGGTCATCCTCCTCCACACATACCTTTACATCCTTCAGATGAGGGCGGGTTGGCGTGAGCCTCCGGTCCCCTGTGGGAGCATTGACCTAGGACATCACCCCCATGACCACCCCCGACACCTTCACCTTCGACTATCATGGTAAGCCCCTCCGCGTCATTATGAAGGATGGCGAGCCGTGGTACGTCGTCGCAGACCTGTGCCGCATCCTGTCCATCGCTATGCGCGACGGCAAGCCTGCCGCTTATCAAGCGATGCGGCGCCTAAGTCCCAGCGCGAAGACTCACCACATCGTGGACACGTCGTGCGGCCCCCGCCTTGCTGCTATCGTCAACCGTGACGGTGCTGCCGACCTCGCTTTCTGGGCCAAGCATCCCGACACGCCTGAGCCGTTCGTCTGGAGCATCAACGAGGCGATGGTTAGCGGTCGATACGACAACGTTGCAGCCTGAGCGGCCCCTCACGGTTCCTTTGACCCTGTAATCTTTTATGGGTCACCCGAACTCACCGGCCATCTTGCGGCGGGTTCGCGGCCATGACGCCCTCACGACCCCTTCCGGACTCCCACAGCGCCGAGACGGTCCCGCCGCTACCCCCCTGTAGCCGGTCGGGCCGCTTGCGCTCCTGTGTGCGCTAAAAAGCCACCGTAACGCCTGCGAATTAGTCAGGATTACCAGTAAGGGAAACCTGCCCAGCGCGGTCCCTCACATCCTCATTCCAATCGGTCGACCTCCCTGCCGCCATTCCTTCGGCGGGTTGACGGTCCCGTAGCGCCTGCCTTCCCTCTGGCCTTTTCGTCAGGGGCTGGAGCGGGGCAGGCGCGCCATATTCCGGTGAGAGCCGGATAACCGACCCCCGACCTGACCGGGGGTTTTCGCCCGTGGCGCAGCCACACCCCAATGTGAGTAACTGAATATGACGAACCCTAATGATTCCGCCGGTGCAGAATACACCGGCCCCGATCACGGCTTTGGCGATGACAACGCCCTTGCTGCTGAAATCCTCTCTTTCGATCACCTTCAGGACACCAGCGGCTCCGCTGCGGTCTCCCGCCAAGCCCTGCCTCCAGTGTCCGGAACCTCCTCTCGAGGCTCTGAAGGCGCCTGCGGGTTTCTGCGTTCCCTTAAGATGCCCTGCTTTTTTCGAGCTAGTTCTTTTTCGCAGCTGCGGCGGTGGCTTCCGTGCTCGCATCTGACAGCAGTCCTGTGACATCGCCTCCAAACTCCAGCAGTTCCGACCCCGCGCCAGCTACTGCTCCTGTCCAGACGATTAGAGCGCCAAGGGCCTTCATCGCTTTTACTGACTTTCCAAACCACCCCGCAGCCTTAGTGTTGGCAGAGCCGCCGAGTGACTGAACGTTCATCGTCCGTGTCAATTCAAACGCTACGCTTCCAAACGCCTTCGCCAAGCCATCAGGCCCCAGGATGTGGTGGGACCGCAGGGCCATCAGCAGCGTATCGAACAGGGCCTTTAGATGGACGGCAACTTCCTCGCTGACCCCAATATCACCTATCTCCGCGCGAAGCTCTTCAAGCTTCTTCACTAATTCCGCCAGCTTGTCGCCGTCCGAAATCTGATCCTCTGCCGGAAGCAGGTCGCTTATTACAAATAGTTGATCAATCTCGTTTGTAAGAGCCTTCAGAGTTGAATTCGTATGATTAGCAAGGTGGACCGGACTCAGGAATGGACGGAGCTTCTGCAGGGCACGCTGATAGACAGCCCGCGCACGGTCGCTCATTTCCCGCTGCTGCACCACAAGTTCAATTTCGATATACTGCTGAGCAAGGGTAGCGAGGCCGATAAGATATTCCGGACTATCAGGCGCCGCATTCATAGCGCGCGCCATGGCACCGGGCAGTCCGTTGCCGCCTCCCGCTTTGGCCGCAGCTTCCAATACAGAAGCTATCCGTGTCGCCGCGTTAACTTTTTCCGCGCTCATCAGTGGCTCCGCTCCAATTCAATCTATTTTGACTGGCCATTTAGTGGGCGCTGACCACGTCTTGCAACACAAATCCGGCCCATTATGTCGAGCTTCTTTGTCGGTCTCGCAGTTCCGAATAGGATCATTTGACGCCCTTGCACTCCCCCTCAAAAGTGCTACACAAACACCCGCAAGTGGCTTTCAGGAAGTGGCGGGAAACTGCGGTTTATAGGGGTGTCTGCGGCAGTTCAATCCTGTCCAGCAGCACCATTTCTCTTCAGATCTTTGCCGCCAGCAACCAGTCGTGGAAGAGCTTCACCGCGGGCTGCCTCAGCGCGCGCGGGCGACATACAAACCAGTAACTGTACGGGCTGTCGACGTCGAAATCGAACAGGCGGACCAGCCGTGGGTCGTGCGCGTCGTCGAAGTGATGGCCGTGCATGAAAGCGACGCCGATGCCCTGCGCCGCGGCCTCGAGCATCAGGGGCCCTGAATCGAAATAGTCGATCCCTGCCGGCTCCAGATAGGGCATGCCGATTGCCTTCTTCCATTCGGTGAACGTCTCGGGCATCTCGCGGTGGAGCAGGATGGTCATACGCTGCATCTGTTCGGGCACGGCGATCGGGCGGTTGCCGTCGGTCAGCGTCCGTGACGCAATCGGGAACACCTTGTCCTGATCGAGCCGCGCCGCATAGAGCACGGGATCGATCGAGCGGGCGAGGGCGATCGCGGCATCAATGCCTTCGCCGAGCCGTGCTTCCGCATGCGACATGGTGTCGATATCGATATGCAGTTCGGGATGCTTGCGCCGCAATTCGGGAAGGCGCGGAAATAAGCGCTGCTGCGCAAAGAGCGGCAGGACGTTGAGGTGCAGGCGAAGCGACGCGTCGGGGCTGCCGACCTGTTCGATCACCGTGCGCAGTTCGTCGAGAATCGGGGACAATTGTTCGTGTAACGCGCGGCCCGCTTCGGTCAGGCTGAGCCCGTGATGGTGGCGATTGAACAGCGGACGGCCGACGGCATGTTCGAGCGTCTGAATTCTGCGCGACAGCGCGGGCATTGACAGGCCAAGTTCGATGGCGGCGGCCTTGACCGTGCCATGGCGCGCGACCTCCAAAAAGGCTTCCATGCTGCTGATAGGGGGTAGACGTGGCATATCGGTTACCGATGATGACATGCCCTTGGCGGACAAGCCAGAATTTTGTGCGGTGCGTCATAAATTGGCGGGGTTCGCGGAATATTGGGGGGGTCGCAAATCGGGAACCGCCGCCCTATCTTCGCATTCTGACTATTTTGCGGGAGACGCGTATTGGCCGACGCAGCGGTAAAGGAAAAACTGGTGAAACTGCAGGTGGCGAACGCCCGTGCCGAGGAAAGCGGCGGCGGGATCGCGCGTATTCCGCGCTCGGCGATGGCCGAACTGGGTGTCACCGAAGGCGATATCGTCCAGATTAGCGGCAAGCGGCAGACCGCCTCGCGCGTCGTGCTGCCCTATGCCGAAGATGAGGGGCTCGAAGTCATTCGTCTCGACGGTCTGCAGCGCGCCAATGCCGGCGCCGGTGCCGGCGATATGGTCGAATTGAGCCGCGTCGAAGCGCGCCCTGCTGCGCGCGTCGTGTTCGCGCCGGCACAGGAGAATTTGCGCCTCCAGGGTTCGGCGAACGCGTTGAAGCGCAGCTTCTTTGGCCGCCCCATCGTCGCGGGTGATACGGTCGCGACCGCTGGGCAGCAGCGGCTCGAATCAGGGAATATGCCGCCGCAACTCCGGCAGATGCTCAACGCGCCGGCCTATGCGCTGGCCGAAGTGCGCCTGCTCGTTGTGTCGGCGAGCCCCAAGGGCGTCGTCTTCATCGACGAGAATACAGAAATCGAGCTGCTTCCCGAATATCAGGAACCGCAGGACGCACGTAGGACCGATGTCACCTACGATGATCTTGGTGGGTTGGGCGAGACGATCGACCAGCTGCGCGAGATGGTCGAGCTGCCGCTGCGCTATCCCGAACTGTTTCGTCGCCTCGGCGTGGATCCGCCGCGCGGCGTGCTACTGCACGGCCCGCCGGGAACCGGCAAGACGCGGCTCGCGCGCGCGGTCGCGAACGAAAGCGAAGCGCAGTTCTTTCTGATCAATGGCCCCGAGATTATGGGCAGCGCCTATGGCGAATCCGAAAAGCGGCTGCGCGACATTTTCGAGCAGGCGACGAAGGCCGCGCCTTCGATTCTGTTCATCGACGAGATCGATTCGATTGCGCCGAAGCGTGGGCAGGTACAGGGTGAGGCCGAGAAGCGGCTCGTGGCGCAGTTGCTAACGCTGATGGACGGGCTGGAGCCGCGAACCAACCTAGTCGTGATCGCTGCGACCAATCGCCCCGATGCGATTGACGAGGCGCTGCGTCGTCCTGGCCGTTTCGACCGCGAGATCGTGATTGGCGTTCCTGACGAAAGCGGCCGCCGCGAAATTCTGGGCATCCACACTCGCGGCATGCCGCTAGCCGAAAATGTCGATCTTGCGGAACTTGCGCGCACTACGTTCGGCTTTGTCGGCGCTGACATGGCAGCGTTGACGCGTGAAGCCGCGATCGAGGCGGTGCGGCGGATCATGCCGAAGCTCGATCTTGCTGAAGGAACGATCCCGGCAGAGGTGCTCGAAGAGCTTCGCGTGACGCGTGAGGACTTCAACAATGCACTGAAGCGTGTCCAGCCCTCGGCAATGCGCGAAGTGATGGTGCAGGCGCCGAAGACGCGTTGGAGCGACATCGGCGGGCTCGACGCCGCGCGCGACAAGCTGATCGAAGGAATCGAACTGCCGCTGAAAAATCCCGAGGCGTTCCGCCGGCTCGGTATCCGCGCCGCCAAGGGCTTCCTGCTCTATGGTCCGCCCGGGACCGGCAAGACCTTGCTGGCAAAGGCGGCGGCGCGCGAATCCGATGCAAACTTCATCTCGATCAAATCGTCGGACCTGCTATCCAAATGGTATGGCGAGAGCGAGCAGCAGATTGCGCGCCTGTTTGCCCGCGCGCGCGCGGTGGCACCCACGATCATCTTCATCGACGAACTCGACAGCCTGGTGCCCGCACGCGGCAGCGGGACGTCGGGCGAGCCGCAGGTGACCGAGCGCGTCGTCAACACGATCCTCGCCGAAATGGACGGCATCGAGGAGATGCAGTCGGTGGTCGTTATCGGCGCCACCAACCGTCCGAACCTCATCGATCCGGCGCTGCTGCGTCCCGGACGGCTCGACGAATTAATCTATGTGTCGGTGCCGAATGCCGAAGGGCGTAAGCGGATTCTTGAAATCCAGACAGGCAAGATGCCGCTGGCGAAGGAGGTCGACCTTGCGGTCCTGGCCGAGAAGTCCGATCGTTTCACCGGCGCCGATCTGGAGGATTTGACGCGCCGCGCCGGTCTTGCCGCGCTTAAGCGCTCGCTCGACAGCGATACGGTGACGATGGAAGATTTCGAAACCGCGCTGAAGGACACCCGCGCCTCGGTTACCGAGGCGATGGAGAAGGATTATGAGAAGATCCAGGGTGAGATCAAACAGGCCGCGATGAGCGTCGATCCGATCGGCTTTTTCGCACCTGGCATGCTCAAGCCCGTTCGCGAGCGCAAGCACGACGACACGACCGACTAAAGCGTTTGTTCCTTGGGCTGGTTCGGTTTCAGCGCCGACCAGCCCCACAGGACCAGCCAACCACAAAAGCCCGCCATCAGGCCGTAGGCGACCATCGGGTGCCAATTATAGAGCAGCACGCCGACCGCAGGCGATACGATATAGGCCGACCCGTTGATCGACGCGGTCATGCCCGCGACGCTGCCTTGATCGCGGCGCGGCACCGATAGCGACGCGCCCGCGGTAAAGCCCGGACGGAACAGCCCGAAGCCCAAAGAGGCGAGCGCGAAGCCGATGATGATCCCATGGAAGTCGTACGACAGACCGGTCATCACCGTCCCCAATCCGCCAAGGCTGGCACCGCAGAGGACGGCGGTGCGCGGCGACATTTTGAGCAGCGGGATCAGGCCCCATTGCGAAAGCAGGGTCGCAAAAGCGCCCGCCATCAAAACGATTCCCGTCATCGCGGCGCCTTCGTCAGGACGCAGGCGCAGGTGCAGGCGGTCGAGAATCACGAAGCCGATCACGCCCAGCACCATCGCCTGTGCCTGCCCGCCGAACAGCCCGGCGAGCAGCCATGGGCGGACGCGCGTATCGGTCCAGCGAAGCGGAGGGGCGGCGGCTGCCGACGGATCGACCACCTCCTCTTCGCTCTCGTCGGTTGCGGCTTCGGGTGAGCCCGCGGCGGCCGGATAGGCTGCGATATTTCCGCGCGCGGCATAGCGGGGCATGTCGTCGGGCAGGCGCCAGCGCAGCATGACGAGCACGCCAAGGCCGATCAGAGCAAAGACGAGCAATGGGCCGGCGAGGCCCACGATAGGCAGGATGAAGAAGGGCGCGATCGCGGGCCCGATGACGGTGCCGAGCCCGAACGACGAGGAAACCAGCGAGAGCGCTTGCGTCCGCTGCTCAGGATCGGTGCGAGCGGCGACATAAGCCTGTACCGCAGGAGGCGATGCCGAACCGAAGCCGCCGTAAAGACTGCGAAACACCGCGAAGACGATAAAAGTGACCCCGGCGGCAAGATAGCCCTGAAGCCCAGCCCATAGAGTCAGCCCACACAAGGCCATCGACGACAGGAACCCGACCACCCCCAGCGCCATCAATGCTTTGCGGCCGCGCTTGTCCGACTGTCGCGCCCAATGCGGCGCTGTGAGCACCCAAAGCAGCGCCGACCAACTGAACGCCAGGCTGACCCAGACGTCGGGGATGCGCAATTTGGCACCGATAGAAGGCAGGATCGATTGCATCGCGGTGTTGCCCGCGGCGGCGACCAGCATCACCGCAAAAAGCACCGCCATGCGGTCAGAGGGGATGGAATGCGATGTCGTCGCCATGTTCGCCCCCTCCTAGTTCATGGTCGGTAACGCCGCCTCCTCCTACACGCGGGCGGCCCGCTGTCCAGAGTCAAGACAGACTCTTTCCTTGCGCCCACGCGTCGTTTTTGCCACGCCTTTGGCAACCGCAACAACGCGAAAGCCATCATGACCAATCCGCGGGCGCAGGCCCAAGAAACGAAAGCTCCGCTGGCCCGTCGGGTTCGCGAGGGCTTTAAGCGCTTTTTCGGGCCGTGGGGCATGTTTGTCCGGGGCTTTATCAAGCACCCGGTCATGGTGGGATCGATCGTGCCGTCGTCGCCGACGCTGATCCGTCACATGTTGCGGCCGGTGGACTGGAAAAACACGAAGCTGTTTGTTGAATATGGCCCGGGGGTCGGCACCTTCTGCCGTCCCGTGCTCGAGCGGATGGCGGGCGACGCAACGCTGATCGCGATCGACACCAACGAGGATTTCATCGAATATCTGCGCAAGGATATTCGCGACAGCCGCTTCATCGCGGTCCACGGCTCGGCGGCTGATGTCGAGGATATCGTGCGTGCGCACGGCTTTGAACAGGCGGACTATGTCCTCTCGGGCCTGCCATTCTCGACCTTGCCCGCGGGTGTCGGTCCGGCCATCGCGGCCGCCACGCACCGCGTGCTGCGCCCCGGCGGCGCTTTCCTGGTCTATCAGTTCCGTGCCCGCGCGCGCGACTTCCTCGCGGCGCATTTCAATCGCATCGACAATGCGTTCGAATGGGTCAACGTCCCGCCGTGCTTCCTTTTCTGGGGCTGGAAAGACTAAGTTGCCGCGCTCAGACTTCGGGATCGGGGTCGCCGAGCCCGAAATTGAGCTTTCGCGATACCGTATAGTCGACGAAACCGACGACAAACCAGGCAAGCGTCCAGCGGATGCGCGTTAGCCAGGTGCCGCGCGCCTTGTGCGATTCCGGCGTGATCACCTCGCAATCGGGACGAAGACCCGCGAGGTAATTGCGCATTTTTTCGGCAAAGCCCGCGTCGGCGACGCGCACCATCACCTCGACGTTCACGAACAGGCTGCGGACGTCGAAATTGGCCGATCCGATATAGACGACATTGTCGACCACGATCAGCTTCATATGCAAGCGGCACGGCTGATATTCCATGACAGCGGCGGACTTGCGCAGCAAATAGCCATAGAGCAGGCGCGACGCGCCGATCGTCGCCGGATTGTCAGACTTTCCGGCCATTATAAATCGCGCCCGACCACGCTGCGCCACCCGGCCAAGCCGGCGGAGCATCCCTTGACCCGGGGAAAAATAGGCCATGGCCATGTCGAGTTGCCGCGCGTTTTCGAGATCGGTTCGGACCGCGCGCGCCCAAGGCGACAGCCGCTGGGTTGGTCCACCGACGAGCCATGATACCGCACCACCGTCGACCGGCCATTCGCGGATCAGCCGCCGCAGCATCAGCAGTTTGCCGTCGTCGTTGATGGCATAATCGTGAATTTCCTCGAACCATTGCGCCGCCCGCGCGATGGTCGGCCCCTTGACGATCATGCCCATATCGAACCAACAGTCGCTGCGCGGTGGGCTCAGATAGTCGTCGGCGATGTTGAAGCCGCCGGTCACCGCAATATATTCGTCGATCAGGATCAGTTTTTGATGGTTGCGGATCAGGTAGGTCGAGCGCCAGCGGCGCGAGAAGAAGGTCACGCTGCCGCCGGCGTCACGAAGCGGTACGAACACGCTGTCGGGTGTATCCCCCGATCCGAAACTATCGATGACGGCGCGGACGCGGACACCGCGCCGGGCGGCGACCGACAAGGCGTCGAGAATGCGTCGTCCCGTCGCATCGCCCTCGAAAATATACATGATGATATCGATGCTGTGTGCGGCGCCGTTGATCAGGTCGAGCAGCCGCGTCAGCCGATCGCCGCCGTCGAAGAGCAATTCGAGCCGGTGACCCGCCACGTCCGCCGTCAGCCTTTGGTCGAGTGCGGCGGAAGGGCAGGCGTCGGTCATGACATGCTCATAGGCTGGCATCTGCAAGCCCCGCAAGGGCGGCCCGTTGATTGACATATCGGGCCGGGGCTGCTAGCGCGCAGCGCTTGCCGCCACGCCCCTCCAAAGGGCTGGCCTCTCCTATGCCTAAGGAAACAATATGGCCCGCGTTACCGTCGAGGATTGCGTCGACAAAGTTCCCAACCGTTTCGACCTGGTTCTGCTGTCGGCACACCGCGCCCGCGAAATCTCGGGTGGTTCGGAGCTGACCGTCGACCGCGACCGCGACAAGAACCCCGTCGTGGCGCTGCGCGAGATCGCCGAGCAGACGATCCGTCCCAAGGACCTCAAGGAAACGCTCGTCGGTTCGATGCAGAAGGTCGTCGTCGACGATGACGATACGCCCGATGAAATCAGCTCGATCAGCCGCTCGGCCGAAGCGCTTCGCCTCACCGCCGCCGCGCCGCCGCGCAGCCCCGCCGGTGGCGGCAGCGACTTCGATTAAGCGCTTCGAAAATCAAATCGGCAAAAGGGTCGCGGGAAACTGCGGCCCTTTTGTTATGGGATTTTGGTGAGCTCGGCGACGCGGATCGCCTTCGACGCGAACATCGGTTCGAAAATGCGCTGGATGCGGTGCGCGCGCGGAGAATCAATGGTGATGTTGAACAGACTGTTTGCGATCACGTCGGCGATCTGGACGCCGTCGCTGCGGCGGCTGTCGGCGAGCGAGGCGCGCCCCCATTGGCCGAGGCCTGCCTGAATCTCTTCGCGAACATGCGCAAGAATCTTTGGATCATAGCGTCCGTCGTCGATCACCACGTCGGTACAGACGCCGCCGGTTTCGGGAAGCCAGTGGCCGACGGCGCTGTTCAGCAGCGCGCCATAGAGCGCGAGATCGCTGGGCAAAGTACCGCCGGGATTCTGCGCCAGCTTGTCGCGTTCGGCGACGGCGACCCAGGCACGGCCGCCCGCGCGGTCGAAGAGTTCGAGCAGATAGGCGCGCTCGACGATACTGATGCGGCTGCCCTTGAGCTCTCCGCGCAGCCCTGTCACGCCGCGAAAACGCTCGTGAATTTCGGTTGCAGCCTTGGGTGTCAGCATCACCGCAGAGAAGGTCATTACCCCCGCGTTGAGCCCACCCGATTCATCGCAATAGATCGTCATTCCGCGGCGCTACCGCACGCGGCCAAAAAAGGCGACCGAGCGGCTCTGGCCGGGTGCGATCGCGTCGGGCCAAAGCCAGCGGACATGTGTGACATCGGCGGCGGTCGCCGCGCGGGGCGCTGCGCCTTCAACCGGAATGGTCAGAGCCGCAAGCGCTGCGAAAATCTTGCCGCCGTCGGCCGAAACGCCGAATCCGGCGGGGTCGGCGGTGTCGTCGAACATCAGACCTTGCGGGATCGGGTTAACGAGGATGACGCCCGACGCGGGTTGGGCCCCGTTGTTGGTGAAGGTGAGGGTTACGCGAACGCGGTCGCCGGGGACGACGACATCAGGTGCGATATAGGACTTCTGCGCTGGCTGGTCGGCTGTCGCGGGCACCGATTTCTCGAGCTCGATCTGGCTGGTCAGCGCGCCGCTACCCTGCGCTGCTGCGGGGACGCCTGCGGCGAGCAACGCCGCGATCGCCATGCTCTTCCACGCTTTACCGATCATTGCGGTCTCCCTTGGTCCTTTCCGCTCCTTTGGCGCATCAGGCGGGACAGGGATAGCGTTTCTTCATCAGCGCATCGAACGCCGAATAGACGCTGACTGACTTGCGCGACGCAACGGGATAGCTGCGAAGGTGAGCGAGCCATTGATCGGGGGTCAGGCTTCCAGATTCGGGGGGACAACTTGTCGTCTTGCGGCCGGCGCGGCGTTCCGCGTCGATCCGTGCCTTATAGCGTTTGCCCGCGGCCACCACTTCGCCCTTAAGCTGATTGCCCTGCGGGGTCGCCAGCGCGAGCGGGCCGAGCCGTTCGAGCGACGACGCACGCGCCAGAAACGCGGCGACGCTCATATCGCCCGGTGCCATTGCGCACAGAAGGGGCGCGGCAAGCAGGGCGGGTAAGAGGCGTGCATATGTCCCTTTGGTCATATGCCGCAACTTGCCCCCAGCCAATGAATAGTCCCTGAATTGAGGGGGCTAGGCCTGAAGCCTATGCCCCCTGGGGATTGGCATCGCCGAAGGGACGGGGCTTGCGCTTGATCTGGGGGATACCGCCGGCATGACCCGAGACAGGCGTGCCGCGCTTGGTAGCATCGTCCTCGCGACCAATGTCTTCACCCTTGATCGCCCGCTTTGCTTCCTCACCTGACAGCGTCTCATATTCGAGCAGAGCGCCAGCGAGCAGGTGGAGCTCGTCGATATTGTCTGTCAGAACCTTGCGCGCGACCTTCTCGCCTTCTTCGACAAGTCGGCGCACTTCGGCGTCGATCAGCTTTGCGGTCTCTTCCGACATATTCTGCGCGCGCGACACGCTGTGACCGAGGAATACCTCGTCCTGGTTGTCGCGATAGCGCAGCCAGCCGAGCTTGTCCGACATGCCATATTCCATGACCATGGCGCGCGCCATATCGGTCGCTTGCTGGATGTCGTTCGACGCGCCGGTGTTGAGCTCATCCTTGCCATAGATCAACTGTTCGGCAATGCGGCCGCCGAAGCAGAGCGCGAGACGCGCCTTCATCTGCTTCATATTCTGCGAATAACGGTCGCGCTCGGGCAGGTTCCACGTCACACCCAGTGCGCGGCCGCGCGGGATGATCGTCACCTTGTGCAGCGGGTCGTTGTGTTCGACGTGAAGCGAGACGAGCGCGTGACCGGCTTCGTGATAGGCGGTCGCCTTCTTCTCATCCTCGGTCATGACCATCGAACGGCGCTCAGCGCCCATCATGACCTTGTCCTTCGCCTCTTCAAACTCGTCATTGGCAATCAGGCGCTTGCCCTTACGCGCCGCGAGGAGCGCCGCTTCGTTGCAAAGATTAGCCAGATCAGCGCCCGAGAAGCCCGGCGTACCGCGCGCTACGCGGCGCAGGTCGACGTCGGGAGCGAGCGGTTTTTTGCGGGTGTGGACTTCCAGGATCTTTTGACGACCCTCGATGTCGGGGCGCGGCACGACGACCTGGCGGTCGAAGCGGCCCGGACGGAGGAGGGCGGGGTCAAGCACGTCGGGACGGTTCGTCGCCGCGACGATGATAATGCCTTCGTTCGCTTCGAAGCCGTCCATTTCGACGAGGAGCTGGTTCAGCGTCTGCTCGCGCTCGTCATTGCCATTGCCGAGGCCTGCGCCGCGATGGCGGCCGACAGCGTCGATTTCGTCGATGAAGACGATGCAAGGTGCATTACGCTTCGCCTGTTCGAACATGTCGCGGACGCGGCTCGCACCCACGCCGACGAACATCTCCACGAAGTCCGAACCCGAAATGGTGAAGAAGGGAACGCCAGCTTCGCCCGCGATCGCACGGGCGAGCAGCGTCTTGCCCGTGCCAGGCGAACCGACGAGCAGCGCGCCCTTCGGGATTTGACCGCCGAGCTTCGAGAATTTGGTGGGGTCGCGAAGGAACTCGACGATTTCTTCCAGCTCTTCGCGCGCTTCGTCGATGCCGGCGACATCATCGAAGGTCACGCGACCCTGCTTTTCCGTTAGCATCTTCGCGCGCGACTTTCCGAAACCCATAGCGCCAGAGCCGTTGTTCTTCTGGACTTGGCGGAAAACGAAGAAGGCGATGCCGAGAATCAGCAGGAACGGCAACGACTGGACGAGCATATACATCCAGAAATTGGGCACTTCCGTCGGCTTGCCGTCATATTTGACGCCATTGTCGTTGAGCATCTTGAGCAGTTCGGGGTCACGCACGACATTCGCGGTGAAGCGGTCGCCGTTTGACAGCGTGCCTGTTACCTTGTCTTCGGAAAGGACGACGTCCTTGACCGCGCCTTGCTCGACCTTTTGCCGGAACTCGGAATAGGCAAGGGGATTGCCGACGGGCTGCGAAGCACCGCCGAACATCGAGGCGACGAGGAGCATGGCAAGCAATATGCCGCTCCAGATCATCACGCTCTTCATCCAGGGGTTGCCCTGCGGTTCCTTGTCGTCCTGCATTCGGAATCTTTCCTATCGTCGCGCACGCATGCGAAGCTTATTCCGGACAAGATAGGATAATCCGGTTAAATGACAATGAGGCAATCAGCCCTTTTTCGCCGCTTTCCGGCGCGGCGCCGCGGAAATGCGCCAAATCGTCCCTTCAAGGCCCCGAACGGCGTCGATCAGCAGCGCGCCGACCATGGCGCGGCGACCCTCGTGCATGGCGGCGATCACGCCGTCTAGCGAAGCGCCGCGGAGTACGAGTTGCGGCGCGTTGGCGCGCAGGCGAAGTGCGACGATGCGGCGAAACATCTCGGGCGGATAGCCGTCATTGCGGATGACCGCGATATCCGAAGCGTCGGGCCAGGACGCGATCAGCCGCTCGACCGCCCAATCCAGGGCTTCGTCCGCCTCGGCGAGCCACGCGGCCGATTTCGCCGCGGCGACTGGGTCGAGTGCGGTCTGCGACTGAAGCGCATGGCGCAGCCGCGCGCGGTCAAAGCGATTGTCGCTATTCGATGGATCGTCGACGAAGGGCAGGTCGTTTTCGAGCGCCAGTTCGACGAGCTCGCTGCGCCGCCAGTGGAGCAACGGACGCAGGATGACGCCGTTTTTAGCGCGGATCGCGGCAAGCCCGCCGACACCGCTGCTGCGGTTGAGCCGCATGACGATCGTCTCCAACTGATCGTCGGCATGATGCGCGGTGATGATATGGCCCAGCGCATTCGCCTCGCGCCATTGTTCGAGCAGGCGATAGCGTTCGGTGCGCGCGGCCGCCTGCTGCGAGCCTTTGATCGGCGACGGCGGGCGCAGGGTCGAATGCGGAATATGCTCGCGCTCGCAGAACCCCGCAACCATCCGCGCCTCTTCGTCCGATCCCTTGCGTAGGCCATGGTCCACGGTTGCCGCCCAGACCTGTCCGGGCAGCAAGGAGGCCATCATCCAGAGCAGTGCCATGCTGTCGGGTCCGCCCGACACCGCGACGCCATAATGAAGGCGGTGCCAGCCTGGGCCCAAGAGCGCGAGAAGATCGCCGGCCAGTCGGCCGGCGACGTCGCGATCAGCAGCCTGCTTTTGCTTTTGCGGCGGCAGCATCGGTGCGGACATCCTGTGGCGCCTTGTCGCCATAGACTTCATCAAGCTCGCGGAACGCCTTGCAGGCGTCGGCCTTGCGTCCGAGCTTGTCGAGGGCGACGCCCATATACATCAGGCTATGCGGTGCGCGCGCGCCGCTCGGTCGATCCTTGTAATTGTTGTAGAAAGCGACCGCGGCAAGGCTGGGCTTGCCTTCGTCGAGATAGGCGCGGCCGAGAAGATTCTGCGCGAAGCTTGCCTGGCTGCTCTTCGGCCATTTAGCGACGACGGTCTTCAGCTGCGCCTGCGCTTCGGGGTAGAGCTTCGCTTCCCACAAGCGATAGCCATAATCGTAGGCATCCTTGGTCTCGTTGCCGCTCGCCGGAACCTCGACCTTCTTGACGAGTGCGAGCCGCGCCGCGTCGGTGGTCGCGGGTTTCGCCGCAGGTTTGTCGGCCGGCTTCTTCGTCGGCGCGGCTGCAGCGGTCGTCGCGGCGGCGGGGGGCTTCACCGTCGGGGCGAGGCTTGCGGGCGTCGCGGCCGGTTCGGTAACCGCTGCTGCGGGATCGGCGAAGCGTTTGTCCATCTCAGCCTTATACGCGGTGAACTGCTTTTCGAGTTCGCGCAGATGGAAGGCGTTCTGCTCGGTCTGGCCGGTGAGCGCCTGCAGCTGTGATTCGAGCGCGTCGACGCGCGCAGTCAAATCGATAACCGGGGCGTTGGTGCGAGCGCGTTCGCCGGGCGTGTTGTCGGGGGCGATCTCGCCTTCAAAAAATGTCGGGCTGCCGCCGGGGAAGACCGACCGCTGAACCGCGCGCATTTCCTTTTCGAGCCGCTCGACCCGCTTGACGACGGTATTATCCTGCGCTGCTGCGGGCATTGCCGTCGCAAGCGCGACCGTTGCCGCTCCAAGGAAAGTGATCTGACGCATTATCATCTGCCGTTAGGTCCTCGACTATTAACCAATTAGGCCGTCCATAACGCGGCAAAGCGCCGCAGCGCAAACCCATTTCGGCGCGCTGCGGCTTCAACCGGCCCGAAAGACTGGACGGTTCAGCCCTTGGGGCGTGGGGCCGTGGCCGGGGTAGCGGTGCCTGTCGGGCCATTGCCACCGGCGCGCGCGATCAGGTCGGCAGGCTTCAATGAGACATTTTTGACCAGCGTATCGGCGGCGCCGATCGGTCCTACATCGCGGCCGTCAACAGTGACCTTGAGCGCCTGCGGGATACTGGTACGCAGCGTGAATTGCTCGATATATTCGGGGGGAACCTGATAGGTTTCGCCGGCATCCAGCGTTCGCCAATTCTCGGTCTTGCCCTTTGCGTCGTCGAAACCGATCCAGACTTCCGAAAGTCCGGTGAGAACGACGGGCGCATTCGCCGCCACTGCGGCAGCGCCACCTGCCTTGGTTGCAGGCGTTGCCGCTGCATCGTTTTGCGGCGCTTCGGATGCATCGGCATCGCGATTCTGCGCGGCGATCAATGCCTCGTCGGGCTCGACCGACAGGAAGCGCCATACGCCGTAGGCCGAAGCTAGCAGCAGGGTGACGATAACCAGCGTCCAAGTAAGCCGCGCCGTCGGCAGGCGCGCCGGATCGGTCGGCTCGTAGGCCTCATAAAGCGGCCGCGAGCCATGCGCGTCATCTTCGAGTTCCTGACGAATGGCGGCACCGACATCAGCCTCAGGAAGGTCGACGGCGCGGGCATAGGCCCGCGCGAAACCGGTGATATAGGTCCGGCCTGGAAGTTCAGAATAATCCGACTTTTCTATGGCGGCCAGATGGCGTTGGGTGATCCGCGTGCGCGTCGCTACATCGGCGAGCGAGAGACCCGCCGCCTCCCGCGCCAGCCGAAGCCGGTCACCGGTGCGCGTGATCGCCAACTCGCCCTGTTCCGGGGCGACGTCCTCATCTGCCATTACTGTCTCCGTGCCGGTCGTTTGACCCAGATCGACCGTGTCACCCGTTCATCGCATTGACGGCGCGCGAAAGTCAAATGAAGTTCGGTAAACGGACGGCTGAAAAGGAATGGGTTTGGGAGCGGTAAGATGCGTGTCGATCGGATTGTACCTGCGGCAATCGATGCAGATAAAAGCAGCCCCTCTCTTCAACCGCTCTCTTCGAGATGTGTGGCAATTTTTGTCAATCTTGAGGCGGATGACCCGCGCGCTATAGAATGTGGGACCCAACATGCGCCGGCAGGGTTGAAACCGGCGCAATAGATCGATGAGCGGATTTAGTTGGCACGCAGCTATGATTCGACAGTGATGTTGCTGAAGAACCAGATCCGTTTCTACGCGAACTAATTAGCGGTCGTTGCACGAGCTGTTCGCTCGCTGGACAGGGCAGCGCACGGCCGGGGCTGCCGATACTTCCAAAATGGAGATAATTGAAACGGTAAGATATGGATTTTATTAAGAATTGTCTTCTCTATTCGTCGAATGACAAATGCTCTTTTCATGCCCGACTGGACCGTCACCGATGTCATCCTTGACGATGATGGCGCGTATCAGATTACCGCTCACCCAGATTCTCCGCCGGTATACTGTAATAAGTGTGACCGCCAGAGCAGTCTAACTCCAATTGAAACGAAGAAGCTTAAATATATTGACGCCCCTGTACATGGGCGATCCTGTTTCATCCTTGCAACCAGGACGCGTTACAAATGCGCGGCATGCGGTGGCGAATTCTGGGAGGGGCTCGCTGGCGTTGACACGCGCCGTTTCAAAACGGAGCGCTGCGTCCGTTACATCCAGCGTGAATCCTTGCTCAAGCCAAACACTCATGTTGCTGAAGAGGTAGGAGTATCCGAAACTGTAGTACGTCTGATCGCTAAACCGCATACGGATTATCTAAACGAACGCCATAAAAAGGAGCTTCGCGCCCCACGGTTTCTCGGGATGGACGAGACAAAACTGGCAGGATCGATGCGCGCAATTTTTATCGACCTGGAAGATGGTTGGCCGATTGAATTGTTAGCCAATCACAAAGATCTGACGATAAAAAATTTCTTGATGAATTTGCCCGGTCGCCACGACGTCGAGGTTGTCACGATGGACATGTGCGAGAGGTATCGGGATATTGTGAATGCCGTGATGCCGCAGGCTGCAGTAGTGGTCGATCGATGGCATGTTGTCAGAACGGCTGTCGAAGCTATGAGAAAAGCTCGCATCGGTTATCAGAAAACGCTTGAAAGCGATGAACGACAGGAGCTTCAACGCTGCCTCTGGCTGTTCCAAAAGCGCTGGCGCAGACTTACTGATCAGCAAAGGCTGGATTTGGACGGCTGGCTCAAGAACCACCCGAAACTTCGCGAGCCATACAGGATTAAAGAGGAATTCCTGAATATTTGGGACAATAAAGATCGTGCAAGCGCGCAGGTTGCGCTCGAGGCTTGGCGCCGATCAATTCCCGATGATCAAAAGAAAGCGTTCAAACAAACCTTATCTATTAGCATAAAATGGGAAAAAGAAATTTTAAATTTCTTTGACCACAATCGCCTTTCGAGTGGCAAGACTGAAAACCGCAATAAGCAACTCAAGACCATTGAGCGGTCCGGGACGAATTATAAGTTTGATAAAATAAGAAACAGGGCGCTTTTCGGAAAAAGGAGCGCTAGAAGAAAAGACGAATATCACAGGAAGATGCGTGAATGGAGGGCTGCTAACCCAGTATGCATTACTTGCCACAAACCGTTTGACGAAGCAGCGGAAGAGGCCGTGGCAAAAGCCGCAAGGCATCCCCTCACACCGCGACCGTTGTCAATCGGCTACAAGGAATGCCACGCTTGTATCCAGAAGGAAGATGATTGGTGGGATTTTGGCTGGAGGGCCGACGCTGCTGAAATGGAAATTCGGTACAGAGCGATGAGAGATGCTGAGCAAGCGGAAGCTGCGGCTTCTGCGGCAGTCACCACCGATGTTCCTATCGGGCTAGGAGCTGAAACCCAATGACGGCTCTCAATTTTGCCATCACCGATGACGGTATTTTCCTTGCAGCTGATACGCTTGTCACTCGCGACGGCCGGCCATTCATGTTCACGGCCAAAGTTCTGGCTCTGCCGCATCTGCATGGGCTAATTACCGCAACTGGCTCGATGGTCCTTTTACAGCGCTGGTCGCTCACGGTCCTTAGCGAGATGCTCGCAATCCATATGCACGTGCTCGATAATGATGCGCCCAAGCGGCTTCGGGAAATTTGGGCTGAAATGTCGGACGAGGAGCGCGGCGCCGGGCCCGCCTATATTTTTCATCTATGCTATGACCCCGACATCGATGAGTTCGGAGGGTTCGTATACCGCTCCTCGAACGATTTCGAAAGCGAGCCACTCGGGCACGGAATCTACCGCGAGCCTGCTTTGGATTTTGAGCCAGCTTTGCATCGCGACTTTTTGATCACCGACTTCCCCGGCGATCTCGTGAGAGCATGTCGGCGCCTGCGGTTCGCGCACGACAGGTTAGATCTCGACAAACGTCAACATATTGGTGGTCAGGTCATCGCTTACAGGATGCGACGCCATGAAGCTGACGGCCAACCCTTTTCTACGCTTATCACAGCGGAGACCGCCTACGAATTCGAAGATTTTGGCAGCACTTTCTGCGAATGCGACGAGCGATTTTTTGACGACTGATAGGGTAGAGGGCGGCAAACAGGCAACCTCCACTGAAGAGCGTCAGTAGCTCAATCAGATGCTGTCATCTGCTCGCTGATAGCGCCGTGTGCTGTCTAAGCGGGCAATGATGGGAGGGGCTCCGACGCCAGTACGTCTCGGAAAAGGTCAATTCGAAGAATTCGTTGACAAAGTTGACTGCCGCCAGGGCAGCGGCACAGCGCCGAGGCTCAGTTTCAGTTTAGCATCGGGCAAAATTTCCGTAAGCGTGGTCAGGAAACCGCCCTCGATTAGCTGTCGCGGGATTTAGCGTCGGCGTAGGCGGCTTTTCCTTGAGCCCGTCGCTTGGCGAGCTTCGCCATGCGTGCGTTGATCTCGTCGGGGCTGATATCGGTGGGGTTGAAGACGCCACCATACCATTGCACCATGGACGCACGCTCGGGATGGCGCGGCTTGACCATGGCATTGAGGAACTCCTCAAATCCCGGAGTTCCGCCGACGTCTTCGGGTGGAGCACGTCGTTCGCCATCGACGAACCGCGGGTAATCGATGCCGGGATTTGCGGGTATGATCTCTTCGATCTCGATGCGATGGCGCCAGTCGTCCCCGAAATCATAGATGTAGGTGAAGCTGGTAATGCCGCGCTCGACGAGCTTGCCGATGCGCATATGGGCGGCATCGCGCGTGCGGATCATGAAATCATCGTCGTCGAAGCGGCTGCCATAAGCGGCATCGCCGATATCGAACCGGAACAGGTGGTAGTTCTCGAAGAGCATGCAGGCCTGGATCGCGAGGTGCAGGGTCTTGAGGCTATTGGTGGCGGGAAGTTCAACACGGCGCCACACGGCGGGCTTCATGTCTTCGAGGGTGATGCGAATCCGGGCGATCTGGTCGGTCATGCCGCCATGCTGGCGGGTGTAGTCTGTGCTGTCCAGTTCCACGGCATGAGCTCGTCCCAGCGGGAGGCGGTCCAGCCTGAGGCGATCTTCTCGATGACATCGGCGATATAGGCCTGCGGCTCGACCCCGTTGAGCTTCGCGGTCTCGATGACGGAGTAGATCGCGGCGGCGCGTTCGCCCCCGGCCTTCGATCCGGCGAACAGCCAGTTCTTGCGACCGATCGCGATGGCGCGGGATCGCGCGCTCGGCGATATTGTTATCGATCTCCGCGATGCCGTCATCAATGTAGCGGGTGGGCGCGTCCAAGCGCTTGCGGCCATAGGCGAGCGCCTTCGCCATCGCCGACTTGGGCGACAGGCGGCGCAGGGCGTCGTCGATCGCGCCGCGAAGCGCGTCGATCGGTGGCATTGCTTGCTCTTGTCGATGTCGGCGCCGGATGTCGGGCGGCTGGCCGGGAACGTCCTCCTCAATCCGGTAAAGCCCGGCGATGCGTGTCAACAGGTCGGTGGTGAGCGGAGTCGGGCTCGTCTGATGGCACTCGAAGATCTTGCGCCGGAAGTGCGCCCAGCAGGCGACCTCCTGGATGCGACTTCCCTCGTACGGCTTCTCATATCCGGCATAGCCGTCGGCCTGGAGAAGGCCGGTGAACGACCTGAGCTCGCTCTGCGGATGGACGCCGCTGCGATCGGGGGTGAGCCGATACCAGGCGAGCGCCGGGTTTGCGGCGCCCGACGCGCGATCATCAACGAGATAAGCCCAGAGCCGCGCCTGCGCAGTCCGGCCCTTGCCGGGCACGAGCATCGGCACCGGCGTTTCGTCGGTGTGGAGCTTGGTGGCCTTCAGTCCTTGCCCACGGATGCGGCTGACGATGGGGTCGAGCAGGTGCGCGGCGCGGCCCGGCCCGCCCAGCCGGCGAGCGTCGAGCGATCGATGTCGATACCCTGCGCCGCCATCATCTCTGCTTGGCGATAGAGCGGCAGATGATGATCGAACTTGTGGACGACGACATGGGCGAGCGTCGTAAAGCTGGCCTTGCCGCGCGCGATCGCTTTTACCGGCGCCGGCGCCTGGACGATCTTGTCGCAAGCGCGGCAGCTACACTTGGGGCCGCACGGTGCGGATGACGCGCCACTGGACCGGGGAAATGTCGAGCTGCTCGTCACTGATCGCCAGCTTCTGATCTACCGACCAACGGCGACGCCCGCCCACGACCGCGATCCGACGGCTCATACGATCACTCATATGACCGGTCGCAAGAGCACTCGCTCCCGACGCTCCAACATCCTCGTTCATCACCGCTCCTCGCAAAGAGCGGCTATCAGCACCCCAGAGCAGCTTCCCGCAAGGCGGCCTTCACGCCACGGTGAAAAATTTCCGTGATCGATATGCAGTAAGCTTCATTGGAATACACAGGGAATATAATCGGAATATGTTCCGAATATATTTCCAATATGTTTGGAACATATTTGAAGTGCGTGCGGATGGTACTCGAAAGTACATGGTTGATTCATCGTTTTGTTGAGGGTATTATTTGATTGCGACTCGAATTTGTCGCATATTGAAAGGAAAGTACCATGACGATCTTGGACAATGACGAAATGATTGATCTCGGTGCCATCAGCATCGAGACGCGCGGCATCAAGCAACTCGGCGAGCCCGATTTCGAGGATGGCGATCATTATGGCCTCGTCGGCGCGATCAGCACCGACGATTGAAAGCGTTCGGCGTGCCGCCGGACGGGGGCACGCCGACCGCAGTCGTAATCACACCAATGCCGAGTATGTCATCTTACCTGCGCCCAGGCCTTCACCATTGTAGGATCGGCGACGATCGCATCTTCTTCGATTTGCGGGCCGACCGCTATTTTCTCCTTCCGCGCCATTTTCACTCTGCCTTCGAAGGCTATTTGACCGGAGCGCCAAGCGACCATGCGCTCTCCCAGCTTCTTACCGCCGGCCTGATCGGGCCGGTCCAAGCCGAAGATTTGTTGGCGCCGCCCACCTTCATGCGTCCTGCTGCCAGCCTGGTTGATTGCCCGCTCGGGACTTCCTCTGTGCCGCATATCTTGCAAGTAATCTGGATGCAGCGCCGTGTGCGCGCCGAGCTTCGTCGGGTCGGCATGCTCGATATTGTGCGGCAACTGGAGCGAAGTCGTCCCCGAAACAATTCTTGTGACGAGCGCGTCAGTCAGAATATCGCCGCGGCTTTTCTCCTCAGTAGACGGCTGGTCTCCGCCGAGGACCAATGCCTCGTGCGCGGAATTGCGATGAAACGCCTCTTGGCGCAGAGGGGCTGCGACGCCAGACTCGTGTTTGGGGTCACGATGCCGTTCTCGGCGCATTGCTGGGTGCAGGCCGAAGACGTCGTTCTTACCGATACTCTCGATATCGTCCGCCGATACCAGCCAATATTTGCTGTCTGATGGCTGGCGGTTTCTACATCGACGTCAATGTCGCATCCGGGAAGCCTCCGGAGGGGCATAGAATCTTCGGGCGCCCTCCAGACTTCAACGTCGCACATGTGATGCTCTGGTCGGATGAACCGATGATCGCGATCGACGCGAGGACCGTGGTCTTGGGATACTTGTTCCGAAAGGGGCCGCCGAGCGTGCGCGTGCGCGAAGGGGCAGGGACAGACGGGAGCGCGCTCGCTGCTGCCAACGGACGAGCCCTGCTTACCGGCTATTGGGGCGGTTATATTTTCGTCCATATTACGGAGGGCGGCGCGCTTTACGTGCTGCGGGACCCGTCCGGTCTATTGCCTTGCTATATCCGGCGCGCGGGGGTGGAGACGGCGCTGGCTGGCGATATCACCGATCTGGCGGTACCCGGGGCGGGCAGAATCGACTTTGAAGAAATCGGTCGCATCTTGGCGTCAGGAGATGCTCGCGGCCGAAAAACCTGTCTTGTCGGCGTTGAGGAACTGATTGCGGGAGAGTGCCTCATTGTGGACCGGCTGGGCGCGACGGTCGAGCCATGGTGGTCACCGTGGGACCATGTGGCTCCCAGAAAAATGTCCATCGAGGAAGAAGCGAGCCACCTTCGCCAGACGATTGCGGATTGTGTAGGCACTTGGTCTAGCTGTTTTCCGTCGATCCTGCTGGGATCATCTGGCGGTCTGGATTCCTCAATCGTTGCCGTGGCGGCCACGCCGCGATCGGAACGACTGACAACCCTAACGCTCGTCAGTCCAGGCGTTGCTGGCGATGAGCGTCCTTATGCGCAATCCGTCGCGAGTTCGCTAGGAATCCCCTTACGCGATGCGCCGCTCGACCTTGCTGATATTCACCTCGAGCGTGCCGTCACGCCTCATCACCCTTGGCCAATATCTCCGATATTCAAACAGGCGGTTGGCGCCGTTCACCGGCGATTGCAGTTAGAAATGCCTATCGATGCGCATTTTTCCGGCAATGGAGGCGACGGAATATTTTGCAGCATTCGCAGCGCCGTTCCGCTGCTCGATCATTTTCTGTCCGAAGGACCAAGCACGGCGATCGGCAAAACGGTTCGGAACATTTCGAGCCTCACCGGTGCAGACATGTTTACGGTACTTAAGCATGCTTGGGCGCGGCACAGGCGCGCCGGCGGAGCGCATGTGCCGCGATACAGCGAGCTTGGCCTTGAAAGGAAGCTTGTGGAGCGGATTGAGGCGCAGGGCTTTTCTCATCCTTGGCTCCTGCCGCCTGCCGACGCCCTCCCCGGGAAGACAGTACATGTCGCGTTTCTAATGCGCGCGCAAAAAAGCATCGAGCTTTATCCGCGGCGCAGCGCGCCGCCGCACATCGCGCCATTGCTCTCCCAACCGATCGTGGAATTGTGCCTCTCTATTCCTACTTGGCACTGGATAGCCGACGGACGCGACCGCGCCGTCGCGCGCTCCGCGTTTTCAAACCGGCTTCCGAAAAAGATCATTGACCGGTCGCAAAAGGGAGGTCCGGCTGAGTTCAACCTCTCGATCTATAGCACGCAGCGCGATCGCCTTCACGATATGCTTCGCGGTGGCGCCCTGGCCGCCGCCGGCATCATCGATTTATCCTTCTTGGATGTGCGCGAAGATATTTCCTGGCGGGGTAATGCGCGGGAGCAACGCATTCTATCATTCGCCGCGGCGGAGAGTTGGGCACGGCGGTGGAATAGCGGTTGAGCTACGGCGCAGACACGGCGGTGTCGCAGCGCGGTTTCCCGCTTTCGGCCATGCGGTCCCACATTGCGAAGCGCTCCGGGAAGGGGGCGTCCGCATCGCGCTTGCCCTGCAGCCAATAGTCGAACCATGCCATATTCTCACGCATGGCCAGCATCCGATTCGAGGGAATATGAAAAATGTGCGTCTCGTCGGACGCGGGGCTGGCGCCAAGATAGTACGTTAGCTGGGTCGGCACTTTTGCTGCTCGGAGTGCATCGAACAGTTCGGCCTGCGACGGGGAGGCGGCCGCGACCTGCTGCAAGACCGGTGTGCAGACTTTCGTGGCGTTGAGGGAGGGAGCGAAGCGGCGATATTGTTCCCAATGCTCGCTCATCGGGGACCCGCCATAGACGGGGTCGTAGCTCGCCGGCCATCCGGCGTAGCCGGAAGGCTCTAGGAAGCCGCCATCGCCGCTCGACGCAGCGCTGAAGATTTCGGTCCGCGTGACAGCGACGTTGACCATCTGGGCGCCGCGACTGTAGCCCGCGATGCCAACGCGGGCAGGGTCGATGAGACCCTCCGTCGCAAGACCGTTTACCGCGTCCACAAGGCTATTGACGCCCTCAATCCAGATGAGCTGTCGCACTGTCTCCGGATCGGGTGGGCCGCTACCTCGAGACCAAGCACTGTAGGCGGCGCGCAGATCTGCCGACTGATATGGCAGCGGATCGTTGATTAACAGCACGATATAGCCGCGCTCGGCAAAGAGCTGAGCAGGATAGTTCCATTGGTTTTCCGCCTTGGCAAAGCGGTCGTCGGCGTCAAAGCCATGCGTGATAACGATTGCAGGATAACGTGTGTCGGGGCGAAAGTCTCGCGGGTAGAGTATATAGCCCGCCGCCTTGTACCCGTTACGATTGGTCCAAGTTTCGGCCCGCACTTGGAGTGGCATGATCTCCTCATGGCGTGGAGATACTGTCACGATGGGCTCGATGGCGCGGCGGGCAAGGTCGACACGAACAAGTCTTGGCGGCGTCGATATGCCTTCCTCCACGCAGATCGCAAGATGGAGCCGATTATCGAAACTGCACTTGGTGAGGCTGCCGGTGCCGGTTACTTCGCGGACTCTGGTTTCCTCCACCAGCGCAAGGCCATAGCGCGACGTGCCGAGGTTGCGTGTGCCCACGATCGTTTTCCGCCCATCGCGCGTAGCCGCGTAATTGCTGTCGCTGATAGTGAAAGGGAATCGGCCGTAGCGGTGGGGCTCTTCACCCGGGCCGCTTTCTATGAGTTCGAGTGCACCACCGATGCCCGAAGTGGAGAGTGCACCGCCTCGCGGCCCTCTGAGCATCGTTAGCGTACGCGCGTCGCGCTCGTTCGATACGATACGGATGCTCTTCTGCCTGCGGTTCCATGCGCGCGTCTCGAAGACGCTGCCCGGCGAGCCGTCGGGCGCCTCGGTCCTGAAGAGAATCTCGTCATCGCGCCAGATAACCTTGCCGCCCGCGTGCATCGCCATTCGATCGCTGGTTGGACGGGTGATTACCCTGTCGATGCTTCCGTCCGGCGCGCGCAGGAAGAAATCGACTTCAGCTTCAATCGTTGAGCGCCTGCGGCTGCGCAGACCGGTCACGGCCTCGTCAAAGCGGACAAGAGGTTGATCCGGCTTCGCCCTAAGCTGTGAATACCAGAGCCATTGCCCGTCGGGAGACCAATCATAGGCCAAAATACCGATCTCATGTGGAGGAGTTCCGCCGCCCATAGGTACGGAATGGTCTGCCTTGCCGACCGAGACCAACTTGCGGTTTGAAACTACGGTACTGATCTTGCCATCGATCGAGACTCGGTAAAGCTGCAGTCCCTCCCCGATATCGAGAAGGGCACTCCAGTCCTCGGTGCCTGGGATATTCCGGAACGACCTCGCGATGGCGGCGCTTGCGATACTGCGCTGCGTCCGCGCACCGATATTGACGATCCGGAGCTGCGCCCGCGTCCGCTTTGTTTCCGCGTCGGCGGCTTCTACTGTGTAAATCGCAAAGCGCCCGTCCGCCGAAAGCGCGAGTTCGTTCACCTCTGGCACCAGCAGGATATCCTCAAACGTCCAGGGCCGGCCCTTTCTCTCCCCCGCCGGGGAGGCAGGGGAGAGGGCCACGGCGGCAAGGAACGCCGCGGCGAACAGGCCGGTCTTATGGCAGTTCAGCATCGCCTCGACCTCACCAATCGCGGCTGATTGTCAGGGCGAGAAAACGCCCGATGGCGGAATAATTCGTCGAATCGAAGGGCGTGTCGTTTGGCGCCGCCACGAGTATTTGCTCCGGCTTCGCATTGAATATGTTGAGGGCGCTAACCGTGAGGTCGGCGACGCCCGCGACCTTGATGCGGCCGGTCAGATCGAAGGTCGCAACTGAAGAAATCTCGATCGGTACTGCGCGGCGTCGGTCCGTCACACCACCAGTGAAGCTCGAGAAGGCCGCGATCGTAAACCGGTCCCCCCCATAAGTCGCACCGCCGCGCGCGCGAAAATGCGGCGGGTTGAAAATATTCCCCGCGAGGTCAGTGATCGGCAGATCGGGAAGCAGACGCTGTTGGCTGTCTAGCCAAGTCGCCCCGGCGCTGAGGGTCAGTGACCGGCCCCCGCTCAGGGAAGCGCGGTAGCGGATTGCGAGATCTGCACCGCGATATCTCTGCTCGGCGATATTGCGGTCGCGCCCGTCGAGAAGAGCAACGACGTTGGCAGGGTCATAGGGGCCGGTCGTGCCGTTCGCCAGCGGGCCGGCGGCGCCCGCGATCGCGGCATCGAGTTCGGCCGCGGTCGGGTTGAAGGTCACGATCTGCGAGTAGAGCGGGTCGGTCAGCGCCCCCAGCACCGATCTCAGTGGCGGTGCGACGCGGTCGCGATAGTCGATATGGAAAAGGCTCGTAATAATTTCGAGGCGTGATGACGGCCGGAACGTCGCGCTCAGCGTCATATTCTCCGAGCGTTCAGGACCGACCTCCGGATTGGGGCCGCCGATGTACACAAAGGTCGAACCTGCCGGAAACTGCGTACCATAGCCGGTGACCGGCACCAGACTTGCCGAGTATCCGGTATATTGCTGGATGAGCGTCGGCATCTTGAAGGACCGGCCCCAAGAGGCACCGAGACTGAACTCCGGCACGGGTGAATAGACCAGTCCCAGCTTCGGCGTCACAATGCTGCCCGAATCCGAATAATCCTCCCAGCGCAAAGCCGCGGTGAAGGAGGCGCGATGGGCGAAGCCGAGGTTCTGATCCGGGCTAGCCAGTGGCATGAATAATTCGGCGTAAGCAAATTTATTCTCTCGGGCGGGCGTGATGTTGCGCCCGGAGAATTCGCCGTGAATGCGGTTCTGACGCCAGCCTCCGCCCGCTGCCAGCCGGACATCGCCCGCGGGCAGGGCGAACAGCGGGCCCTCCGCGCCTGCCTCCATCGCGATATTGCGATTGTCGAAGATCCGGATCAGCTTGGCGGCAACGCCATTCGTGAAATTGTCGGTGACGCCGTACGTCTTGTCAGTGCCGTAGAATCCCGTCAGGCGCGTGTGCCAGTCACTGCCGATGTCAATCTCGATCGTCGGGGCGATCCCGAAGGTCTCGAACTCATTTACAACTCGGGTACCGCGGGTTTCAACCGGCCGATCGACGAACAGGCCGCGAACAGATGTCATCTCGCCGCGCTTGTATATGAGGTCTGCTTTAAGGCGCACGCTCGGGGCGAACCGCTGGTGGGCGCTGAGAAGCACGCTATGGCGCCTCAGTTCGGGATAGAAAGTAGAGGCGGGATTGCTGCTTGACGAAAAACTGCGATCGCTGGCGCGGATCGCGCTGTTGTCGAAATAGTCATAGGCAGCGATGAATCCGCCGCTCGTCCATTTCGTTCCGCCAAGCACGCTATACTGCTGCTGGAAATTACCACCATCCGTCGAGCTGCCGATCCGCGCGGTCGTCGTGAACCCTTCATAGTCCTTGCGCAGCAGGATATTCACCACACCAGCGACGGCGTCGGCACCGTATATCGCCGATGCGCCGTCGGTGACGATCTCGATGCGCTCGACTGCGGCAACCGGAATCGCGCTCACGTCGATCACACTGTTTGTCCCGCTATAGGCGAAGCGGTTGCCGTTCAGCAGAGTGAGGGTAGCGTTGGGACCGATGCCACGAAGGTTGAAAGTCGACGCGCCGTTGACGTTCACGTTTTCGTTTTGCGTGCCTTGGGCCGAGCCGATCCCCGGGTTCTGGCCACCTCCGAAATTCTGAGGAAGGCTACGCGCTACTTCGCCAAGATCAGCTAGGCCGGCGTCCGTGATCTCTTGGTTCGTGATCGTGATGACGGGGGCGGCCGGAGGCGCGCCCTCAATGCGCGTTCCCGTCACCACTATGGCTTCCTCGTATGCCTGGTCTGCGCGCGCGCCGGACCCGGGTCGCACCCGGATCACTACTGACCCATTGTCGAAACGGGCTATCAGCGATGTCCCTTGCAGCAGCCTTTCAATTGCCTCTTTGGCCGTGAAGTTCCCCTGCAGCGGAGTGACGGAAACGCCGTTTATCTCTTCCGCTGCGGCATAGAGTTCCCAGTCGGCCGTTGCCGCGACCGTTCTCAACGCATCGCCCAAGTCCTGTGCCGGAATGTCGAATATGTAGCGCTCGGTTTCCTGAGCGGCCAATTCCAGCGGTGACAACGCCATGATCGTGCCGACCAGCAGCGCCGGTACCGTGCGTGATTTCCAAATCTTCATAATGCCTCCCCGAATTGCCTGCGCCGCGCGCAGGGCTATCGGGAATGCTTCGACAAGTTTGGAGAAGCCGACCTTAGGCGACCGGTAAATTTTTATTGGCTGCGGAGGTAGATGCCGTCCGGACGCCGGTGTATCGTAAGATCGAACAAGTCCGCGATCCGCGTCAGGAACATCTCCGTGTCGCTGATCTTGAAGCGCCCTGCTGCATCTCGCTTGGCAAGCTTTCGATCTTCCACAATAATTGGCACAGATGCGTATCTGTTGGCTTCCGAAATTAGCTGATCCAGCGGGATTGAACGATGCTCGACCCAACCCGACGGCCACTCCGCGGAAGAATTGACGCTGGGCCGCGCGGTGGAATGAACCTGTGGATCGTCAGCCCGATATTGGAGCGCCGTGCGGGTTCGGAGCGATTTCGGCGCTGCGGCGGCGGAGGTCGCACGCGACGCCACTGCAAGATCGGCTTTTCCGCTGATCAATTCCACCAGGATCTGGCGGTCTTCGCTTATCATCACGTCGACGACGCCTTCGTTCGTCGACACAATGCCTTGGCCAGCCGCGAGGCGGAAAGGGCGGACGTCATCGGTAACCCTCAACCGAGCTCGGCCATGCGCTACACGTACATATCTGGTATCCGGGAATACCGATACCTCTATCCTGGTGTTGGAATCGAGCGTTGCGATGGATCCATCCTCAAGTTTGAAACTGCGAATTTCGCCACGCTGCGTCACCAGTGGTTCCGCAGCATGGGCAGATAGGGCGACATCTGAACCTGGGATTGGAGTTCCACCGGCGCTAATTGTGATCGCGAGTACGATAACCGCCGCAACGGCCGCGCCCATCATCATCCAGCGTTTTGAAGAGCGTGTAATGAGTTTTGCGGTGGTTGCCTCGTCCGCTTGCCCCGAAGATTTGAGTATCTCGGCTTGCGAGATCACGCGCGAATAGCGGTCATACGCCTGCTTATGTTGGGGTGATGCCGCCAGCCACCGCTCGAATTGCACCTGAAGCTGTTTGGTCATTTCGCCGCGCATCTTGATGGCCCATGCAAGAGCCTCATCTTTGCTGGGGGTGTCGCCGCCTGATTTCGCGCTCTCGTTGTCATTCATCGATCGGGTCCACCACTTGTGCGATATGTGCCAGCGCTTTCATCATATGATATTCAACCGTTGCGATGCTGATCCCCAATCGCTGATGGATCTCGCGATAACTAAGTTCCTCGACGCGGTGCATCAGGAAAACTCGCCTGGTCTTTTCGCTGAGGCCCATAACGGCGCTGTTGTAAAGCCGGAGCAGGTCGGCGGCTTCCATGCCGAGATCTTGCTCCGGCGGACTGGCAAGATCATGTTCTTCCAAAAGCGGAAGAAGGACGATCTTGTTGCGTCGGCTACTGACTGCGCGATTGATCAGCAGGTTTCGAGCAATGCGCTGGAGAAAGGCAGCCGGGTTTGCGAGGCGATTCCGCTGTTCGCTGCCGACGGCGCGCAAGAACACTTCCTGCATAAGATCGGGGGCTGCCTCTGGACCGACGTGTCGCCCAAGGTAGCGAAGCAATATGGCGCCGTCATCGCGAAAGGCTCTGTCCAATTCGGCGTTCCCCTCGTTGGGGACACGGGCGGCCGTTGAAATGTTAACCGGCCTTTCCGGTTCTCCAGCCCGATCCGACGTTGAAGGCAGCAGTGCTCGCGTAGAACGGTCGCGACTAAATGAAGAAAATGCCACAGGACTGATCTGAAATGGCAATGCGAGCAGGCGGGTTGCCACCCGCCCACAAGTCGTTTCCCGCTTCGCCGCCGTCAAATCGCCCTGCGGCAACTTTAAGGTCGGGTCACCCGTCCATTGAGGACAAGCGTTCATAATGCGTGACGGAACTTCCACGCGGTTGCTGCCAATCTGCTCGCCGCGCTGTGCCGTAATGCCGATGGCTGATAAAATTGGCAAGCAAAACACCGTGGAAGATTGTCTTTCGATGCGATCCATCTCTCCCAACGTGAAAATTTCGGCAGCCGCAACAAATCAGGGCGCGTTTGGTTAGTCCAAGTCCGATATCATCCTCAATTGGGCTACGAGGCATGGCTTCATTTATTCACGGCACATAGAATCCTCGCCCCTCCATGTGCGCGACCATCCCCTCGCCGTACAGCCGATAAAGAGCCTCGCGGACCACCGTGCTGCTCTTCGTGATAGATAGCATTTTTGCGATTTTTCCTGGATGCAGATGGGTGCGCGGAGGCCAATATCCTTCCATAAGATGCCTCTTAATTTCACGATAAATGCGTTCGGAAGCGGACGCGGGTTCGGGTGGCTTGTCGTCGGCCATTTGGGTCAGCTCCTTCTTGATGCTATTCCGATTTCATAAGCAAAATATTAGTAAATCAGCCAATCTATCCCGAGTCGGGCGATTCTACTGCCAAATGTATAACCGATCTGGCGATCTTAGTCCAGAATATGACTTGGATCTGCTTGCGAGAATGAAGTGGCTCGTGTTCGAGGTGGCCTAGCGTAACTTCCAGATTGCTTCTCCTAAGAGCGATAGGGTGAATAAATACTTTGGGGGATTCATGGATCTTTGTGGGTATTTGTGGATATTTGTGGATCTTTTGGAAAATTTCTTTGGCAGGGGGGTCAGGATCTTTCTGAAAGGTTCTTCATGACTTTCGCCACGCGCTGCTAGCTTGGGACTGCGTCGAAATCCCTGCTGAACGACGCAAAGGATGCATGGAACACAGCACGATGCCCTCGCCGTAGCTAGGGCGGCTGCTCCAGATGTGGTGAAGCGAGGGCGAGCGTCGCAACCTGATGCTACCAGCGCCCGACGCCCCGACGTAGGATCGTTATTGCGGTTTCGTCACTGATACTGCCAGAATTGTGGTTCGACGCGGAACTTCAAGCTTGTGACCGTCGCGCCAAACCGACCCGACTGGTGGCATCCACCAAATGCGCGGTCACGGGTCGACAAGTGAAGGGGAAGGGGGGGGCGATAGA